>JACCDX011846582.1_pt1 | contig 38070 bp, 40 predicted proteins | sample 7449681 | NCBI WGS metagenome assembly JACCDX01 (sample SAMN15323450, study PRJNA562643) | freshwater metagenome | isolation source: river surface water | place: USA:Blue River Watershed | collected 2017-08-18
ACAGCTACCTTAGCAACCTCAGCAACAGCAACCTCAGCGGTAACAGCAGGCATAGACGCCTTCTCAATCACGTAGCAGATCTCGTTTGAGCTGCGAGGAGCGCAGATCACCCAGGTACCAGCCTGCTTGAGGCCTGCCATCAGGCGGCTGTACAGCAGATCAGCAAAATCCTCAGGAATCTCTGCCTCATTGTTGTCCTCGAAGCGGTCAGCAAACTTCTTGTCATGCCAGCGAATGGAGAATGCCTTCACATCAGACATAGTGGTAATGCGATCAGTGATGACTGGAAAGTTCTTGTAAATCTCGTAGTCAGTCTTCAGTGTGCGCACCACATAGTCCCAGCCCTCAGGGAGAGCCTGGTTGTAAGGAAAGCCGTAGGCATTGAATCCCTTGCCCTCCAGGTCAAACTCCTGGTTCAGGATGCGCAGGAAATCACGCTCAGAAGGATTGTTCACCAGAATCTGCTCCATACGAGCCATCTCGTCAACGGAGCACTTCTCCAGAATACGTTCAAAGTTCTCAACAGGGAGGAACGAAGTGAACATTTTGGAGGAAAAGAAAGGAAAGGAAAAGAAAAGGAAAAGAAAGGAAAGAAAAGGAAAGAAAAGAAAGGAAAACTGGCACGGAAAAGCACACAAAGACTCTATTCGCCGTCAGAGTCTTCAATTTTTTCCCCCAACATGTTCCACAAAATTGAGAAATTCCAGACAAATCAATATGATCTGTAGGTAATTTATCAACAATGAATATTCATCAGTATATGAATCAGCTTTTCCCGATGGAGTCTCTTCGTGTTTTCATGATTTCAGAAATTATGAAACACAAACTAAGTCAAATAAATCATCGCAAAATTTATATTCTATGTGGTTCAGGAAGCAATGGAAAAACCACATTTCAAAAATTTATTAAGGAGCTCATTCCCTGTGAAGTCGTGTTTGAAATGGGAGAAGACGATGAGAATTTCTGGGATGCTGTTAATCGCACTCACAATACAAACATTCCAATTATCCTAGCTATTCATTCTCCTAAAGAACTAGATGTTCTGAGTTCTTCTGAACTCTGGGAACATGCGCATTTTATTCCCATGGATTCCAAATTCAAATATACAGACACTGTGATGCCTGATAAACTTGAATTTCATGGAAGTCCAATTAGTCCATCACAACTCAAGGAGTTAAGTAAGCAGTTTATGCAGGAGTATTGCTAAGCCGTTGTCTTGTTCTAGCGGCTGCCAAGGTCCTAACACGTTCTGCCTTTTTTCCTGACAATTCAATTCCCATTTTTTCAGCAAAGGTATCCAATTCATCAATGGAAAGTTTTTCCAAACCATGTTCTACAGACATCGCGGCTCGTAAACTCCAACCAGTCTCAAAGACAGATGATTTCTGAATGGGTGATCCTCGCTTATCTACATGATAGAGAAGAGGAGTTTGTTTGGATTCTGAAAGATCAGCGGCAGGCCAAATTCCTACACAACGTTCGGTATCGTTCCAAACTGCCAGACGTATTCCTTTTGCCAAACAAATAAAATCCAGAATAGCCGATGCCTGTTTATCAGTAAATACGACGTCCCAGGGAAATTGCTGTTTGGGTAACAAGGATCCGCCAGAAGAAACACGTGGTTGAATAAATGCTTCCAATTGTGTTTTTGTCCATCCACGAGAACGACCGGATTCGGATTTATACAAATCAGAAATCTTTGATTCAATGATTCTAGCTTCTTCTGTTTCAATGGATTGTTTCACTGCTGGTGACGCAATTTCATACATCGGATCCCTTTGGGAAATTCCAATACAAATGGGATCTTGCGGTCTTTGTTTGAAATGTGTAGATTCTTTTTCAAGAAATTTCTTTTGCTGGACTTGTTGGGGTTCAGGATTTTTTGTAGCTATTTGTTTGGGTTGTGGTAGCGTCTCTGAAAGTTTTGCTGCGATTTGTTTGGGCTGAGGTGTTGGTTCTGGTTCTTTTACAATCAGTGCTTTTGGTATGGGGATTGGGATTTCAGATTCAGAATCAGATTCAGAATTCATGATTGGTGGTTGAAGAAGTGGTTTGGAAACTTGAAGCCGTAGTCCAAGTTTTCCAAATGGATTTTCTTTTTGAACTGAACATGGTGAGTCAAGTGAAATAAGCTCAATGGATGACTGATGTTTGGGAATACAACTCTGAACAGAAAAGTCCTTTACAGAATTATCTTTGATTGCATGAGCAATTTCGGTAAAAGTAACCATACTCTTAAGTAAAAAGAATGCTTACTTGGTTTAGATTTATATTAGTCTTCAATTTCTTTGGTATGTTTGAGTGTACTTAAAAAAGTATCGCGATCAGACAGTGATTTACGATTTGTTTGTGTGAATATAAGAAATTTTTCCAAATCATCAAATACAGGTTGACTTAGTGCGGCTACATTAAAAAAGATTCCATTCTGATTTTCAGAAAATACAACAGCATGTGCTTGAAGTATTCGTACAATTTCAGAATATTCTGAAATTGTTAATCCTCGTAGGCTGTCTAGAAAATGTTTTCGTCGTGTATATTCTTCTGGGGATAGTAATTCAGATGTGCCGGGATTGGCTGCAGTTACCCGTGCCTGCTGGGTATTATTTTCTATCTCGCATGTCTGGTTCGATGACATTCTATTCTTGGTTACATGTTACTCTTCTTCCTTTTCTTCCTCACCGCCACTATCAGTATCAGGTTGTGAAAGTAGTTTGCCAACTGACATAATGAATGTATCCTTGGACTGAAAACGGCTGCGAATCAGTTTAATACGAACTGTCTTAGATTCCTGAATGGCGTCAAACTCCTCATTTCCAAGATGAAGATCACGAGGGAGAAGAACACGAATTGCCTCCTCGAAAACGGCATAAGCACCCATTTTGTTCACTTTCACAACCATTACATCAAGCTCCATTCCACCGGTTGGATATAGAATCTCACAACTGAATTTACAGTCAAATACCATATTGCCAGTAAATTTACCGTTTTCGGCTACTCCCATACTTCGTCCAATAAGTTTAATGGAACCGGGTCGTATATATCCGTTTGCGTTACACTTCCCCTCATGAATCTCTTTCAGTTTGGTTTCAATTACGTCTTTGATTTCTTCCGTACTACGAATAATATTCAGTTCTTTGGGTGTAAGGGCCACGCGTTCATCCAGAAATACTGTAGTATACATCTTGCTATCCCTCTGTAGTGAACGTTTAAATTTAATCAATTTTCAAGGATTATGATGCTTTATATCCCGCACGCATAGCATCTACAACTGATAGGAACCAGCGTTTACCATCTACACGATTCATGTCCATCCATCTAAGTAAGAATTCCATGTAAAAACAAGAATGATTTTTAGATAAGTCTTTAATGTGTTTGAGTGTACCCTGTTCCTGACGCTTTTTCCGTTCAGCTGCCGGAATATCAGCACCTTCAGTACCACTCGACAGAATCATATTCATAATGGGCTCATCTTCGCCATAATGATTCCAAAGTTCATTCTGAATTTGTTCAATACGCGAGTGATGGGATGTAAGATTGCTCGTGTTCCCACATTGTGCCCCCGTAATCTTTTCTTTTTTGTCAACCGATTTGAAGGTTGTCAGAGTTTTAATGGGAATTACAAACCCAAACAGGGGTCCAGTATCTTCCATACGATCAACTGGATTTCCCACAATGGTCTGAACAATCTTTTGAAGATTGGGAGGACAGGCTTTTATTCCTTCGTCTTCCAAGGAACAATAGGTTTTCAGAGTCGTTTTACCGGCATCCTGTTCATCTACGGCAAAATATCCTGATAATGCCCCTGTAAAAAGTTCAACGGGTCGGAAATGTTCACGGAGTCCAGGTTCTGCCTCAGGATGTTTCAGTAAATAGGCCAGAACCGCGTTTCTCTGACTGATTGACCATTCCATATCCATCCACCAGCGTTCAGCAATTTTACGGGTTTCAGGAAGATCGGCGAAGTTATGTAGGACCCATCGTGCTCCCTCAAAGAATTGTTTGGGAAGTTCAGTGGGTGCTCGGATAGCAACTGACATGTCTGAATCCAAAACGGTATCCAACAGTTCACGCCATTTTTGTAGCGAGGCTAGAGCATCCTTTACTAGTTTTGGCACTTCTTCGGCATCCACCTCAGCTTCTGCTTCGGCTTCGGCTTCTACTTCCTCTTTTTCAGTCGTCTTTTCAGCCTTCTTTTTAGCAGCCGGTTTCTTGACTTCCGTTTGCTGAACCTCTTCCTCTCCATAGTCCAACAAGACATCCGAATTGAGATGTATGGATTTAGGAATTTTTCCAAAGGCGTAGCCATAACGGAGAGCCAAAGGTAACGTTTCATCTGTTACTCCTAGGGGCTTAAAGACCACGTATCCATTTTTCAGTTCAAGTGTTCCACGAGCACCATCTTTTCGCTGAATAATAAATGTGGGATTCTGAAGAAGGGCTCTGAGACCCATGGATCCAACTTCCCATGGCATATCTCCATAGACCGTCTTTTTCAGAAAATCAATGGGTAGAGCAATTTCCTTCTCAAACAATTTGCGAATGTATTTCTCTTTGTCCATAAATCGTCGTTTAGCGTTAAATCCTTCATATGTACTGGTGTCTTTATCCTTGTCTTTCATATGTTGGAAATCCACTTTTCCGGCGGAACATTCGTATTCGCAGACTTCCTGAAAGTCACAAATACTTGTATAGGGTTTATCGTGGGGATCATACTGTGGTATAACACGACCTTGGGCGTCCACAATTCGTCGTTTACGAAGTCCTTTCAGTAAAATGGCATCACGATTCATCAGACAGTCCCATGAAGAGGTTTTAATAATCCGTTGAACTTCTCCAATCGGAACGGCCTTTCTAGCGGCGAGTCTGTAGGCATAAAGATCTGCTGTTTCGTATTTAGGAATACTAATACAATGCATATAGAGTAGGCAATTTCGTTCTTCAATGGGTAAGGCAGCATGACTACAATACCGTACAGCGCGTCCAATAATCTGTTCAATACGATTCAAGTGATACCAGCTATCCAGAATATGGTTTTCACGTATACATTTCAAGTCAAGACCTTCGGACGCAACTTGACTACCCACAATCGCTTTCACTTTGCCACCTACGATATCAGTTTGGGATTTCAGAGTGTTGGCATAGGCGAGTGTTCCCTTAAAATCAGGGGAAAGCAGATCACTACCCGTTAGAAGTACAAAATTGGCAGGCATAAATGTATGGCCTGTATGTTTCTGGTGTTCTTTGTGGGGGCAGAGGGCACATTGACGAGAAACAGGGCTGAGTCCAGAAGTAATGGGTGCCGGTGAACCATCGCTCAGAACACGTGTCCAGCCAGAGCGTTCCAACGCAACGGCTACAGGTAGGGCACCGGCTTTCACAAACTGTGAGAAAATAAACACCATACCCTTGGCTTTTGCTGCTGAATCCACGATTGCAGAAATCTTGGGCGAGTGTGAGGCGAGCCCTTTGCCTGTGAAAACATCGTCCACTGTTTTGTCTTTTTGATCTTCAGGAGGTGTCCAAAGGAATTGGTGGGTTTTACCCACAAGCTGAGGTCGCCAATATAGCTCCCAACCACGGGATCCATTGCTACCGTCAGGATAGGTGATGTTGGAAATCTGCATGGTTTGTCCTAGCAGAAGATCGGATACTTCACGAGCTTCACCCTCTGTTTTTGACATTTCTAAGACACGATGAAGTTCTTTGCCCACAGCCGATGAAGTAGGTGTTGTCTTATGAACAACAATAGGAAGAACACTTAAAATACGTTTGCTTTCTTCGGACATCTTAACTGTCCCTTCCTTCTTAGAAATGGATACGGTTGGATATTGGGATTCAAAGAAGGCGGGACCCACAGCAGAGGGTGGTGTAAGACGAAGAGGAAATGAAGCGGGATTTTCACCTCGCATGTAACTTACATAGCGACCACAGAGTGTTTGGAGTTGTTTGTGTGCTGAGGGAAGAACGGAACCGTCGTTGGAAAAGAAGCTTTTGTAGTTCAGAAGAGACTCGGCGGATTTGGTGTCATTCAGAATCATCAGGTTGAGCAGGAAAAGAATTTCGGGCGCTGTATTGTACATAGGTGTGGCTGTCATCATGACTAGACGAAGACCTTCTGCCACAGAAAGAACTCGTTTCAGAATAGGAGTCAGTTGTTTGCCTTCAGCGGCATCACGGGCTGCTACAGGATTGGGTGCTTCTTCCGCTTCGGTCGCTGTTTCTTTGAGATCACCGGATGCTGTAGCCGTGGAATCACGCAGATTATGTGCCTCGTCAATTATCAGAAGACGATCGGAAAAATATTTATATAACCAGGCATTTTCGGCCATCATGCGTTCCTCACCGACTTTGTCTTTGGGAATATGCTTTTTCAGTTTTTTCGTGACTTTGTTGGCAAATGCTAAATATCCCATAATTGTATACCGACGATTTATTTCTAGAGTGACTTTTCGGGTAACTTCTTCAATGTTTTGTTCCTGAGCCATTCCAGTTAAACGGAGATAGTTCATTCCAGTACACTGAAAGGATTCCCACACTTCTCCACGAAGTTGTGCCTCTCGTGGTGGAATTGCCACAATACGATCGGGATCAAAAATGGTACGTTTGAATCCGGAAGCAATCGCTTGTGGACATAAGATAATGACTTTTCTTTGTGGGAGTTTTTCCAAAAATGCTTCAGCAATTGTTATAGCGGTACAAGTCTTTCCCACACCGACACCGTGATCTAGCAGGACACTTCTGTAGGGTGTTTTGGGATGTAAGAAACGTGCTACCAATCTCTGAACAGGTGTGGTATCAAATCCTTTTGAGGAACCACAGACATCATCAGTTGCAGTTTTGGAACGTAAATCAGCAAATTCAGACTTTTTGGCAATTCGGAGTGGAAACTCTGAATTCTGAATGTCAGGATAAAGACCGGTTTCTTTTTCTCGGCTTTCCGACCATTTCTTGGGCTGGATCCCGCGACGTTGGAGTGTTTCCAAAAGTTGATTTCGTTTTTCCAGGTCTTCCTCTTTTTCCCAAGCTTCCAACAAGGAATCCTTCGTTTCATATCCTTCAAGTGCTGCTAGAAGGTCTGTGTGTTGTATATCTAATTCGGAGGCTTCTGTTTGGACTACACGTTTAGCAGCTGTATCTATTTTTCGTTTGAGGAGAGCAATATTTGTTTTGCGTTGATCTTCATCGCTTTTGTATACATTCTTTTCCAGACGGTCACGAATTTCCTGTAGATATTTTAATGCTTCTTTTCCAACCTTTGGTTTGGTAGGTTGATCACTTACAGGAATGGTCTCAAAATCAGATAATTTTTGTAGGGTATCACGAAGAATTTTTAGACGTTTTTGAGGATCTTTGCCGATTACTTTGCGGGGATCAGCTGGATCATCCGTTTCTTTGTATTTTTTCAGAATCCAGTCCCGTTTTTCCTCAAGAAATTTCCGATTCCTGGTTCTGCGCATAGAATTAGACTGATAGACTTCTGGCTGTTTTTTCAGAAGTTGTTGAATTTCGGCAATTCGCTCTTCTGGTGTCTGGTGCTTTTCCAAAACAGGTGAACCTTTTACGGGTTCTTCCATCCGTTTTGTTTCAAGTACAACTTCGGCTGGTTTCAGAAATGCTTCAAACTCTAGTTTAGCATTGTCAATCCGTTTTCTGAATTCTGCAGGAATTTCCACATCCATTTCCAAAGTCTGTAAGGCACTAAAATCTTTGGGTAACCGTTCCTTCTCTTTTTCATAGGTTCGTTTCGCTAGACGATCCTCAACGACCTTCAAAAAGGTCAGATCAGCAGCTTTCCATTTTCGCGGTGCCATTCTACTTATTTACGGATTATTTAATACTCCGAAAATAGTATATCTAATATTTACGTACCGGGATTCTATAGTTTTAGAATGCGCGCATGAACACGTCCTAAGACAGCACGTTTTTCAGGATTCGTTTCGCGAATTCGTAAATAGGCGTCTTCAAATGTAAACCAACCAATGTCTCCAACTTCTCGTGTTTGAACACGATTTGTTGCGTTTACATTCACGTCGGCAATACAATCTCCAATAAAATATTTGTGTTTGTACCTGACTCCATTGGTTCCACAATATTCCTCAAATTCGGGCGTCTCATCCATATGGATATGAATATCCTTTGTTTGTAGTCCGGTCTCTTCACAGAATTCCCGTAAAGCACATTCCGTTTCCGATTCATGGGGTGATCGTCGTCCTTTAGGAAATCCCCATTCAGGATGTTCCCATGAAGTGGAGGCATCAGCAATATATCGATGAAGTAGTTTTCCATGAATATCCCCGGTAGATTTAATAAGATCAAAAATTTTCTTAGCGTGTTCGTATTCATTTCTATACTGACGCGTATTTTGACAATTCCATAAATTTGACCAAAGTGAATCAAATGGTACGGTTTTAAGTCTCTCCCGTTCAGAAACAGTCATCTGATTAATTAGTGTTTGAATGTAGGTTTGATCAAAGAGACTGTATTTTCCCCTTAGAAAGTCTACATATCCGAGCGAATCACGACGACGAATAAGAAGATATTGGGGTTCAGATTCTATACTACGAACAGCTATTATACCAAATGATGATGTAGGTTCCCTACATTCCCGGAACGAATGTCCTTTTTTTCCACAATTTACGCATTCCATTTTTGGATTTTTTAAATTCTTAGTTTAATCAGCGCATTTTCGTTTAGGCGGATAAACGAAACAAATCTACCCATATCAAGATGACCCAAATTGAACGAAATATTGCCTTACCGCCAGATGTATGGGGTCCAATTTTCTGGTACACCATTCATATTGTTGCCCTTGGATATCCACCAAATCCTTCCGCTGAACAAAAAATGGCAGCTAAGCAATTTTATGAATCTCTCCAACAGCTGATACCTTGTCCTGTTTGTAGAGAACATTACAAGGTCCATTTACAGGAATTACCTCTGGATTCTGCTCTGAATAGCCGAACTGATTTGATTCATTGGACGTGGCAAATTCATAATCTGGTAAATGAATCTCTGGGAAAACGTCAAATTACTTTGGACGAATTCCTGGACGATATTTCCAGACTTCAACCTCCTAAAAAAGGGGTAAGTGGGTTATCAATTGGTACACTTGTGGGAACGATTGCGGTTGGAGCAGCGATAGGTGTTGCTGGAGTCTGGTACTTCAATAAAAAATAGATTTATTGTTTATCGTGTTCTTTTTTCCAGGTAAGCCATTCTTTCTGACTTTCAATTTCGTCATCGGGTTTGTAAGAAAGCCAACTGTAAAACTGAGCCATATACCGATTTTCAAAGCGAAGCGGAACAAGGGGTAATAGGGAATAGAATTTAGGCTGTTTTCCTAGCCAGAACCAGCGATACAGAAACACATAGGGGATTACAAGATACCAGTAAAAATAGGCAAATACGGCATAAAGTACACGATAAGGCCAATGTTTGTATAAGTTTAGATTGACGGCGAGAGAAGCGGCAAGAATTCCAAGAAGGATACCGATCACTTTGCGAAAAATGGACCAGAACGTTTCCCAGGTATGTTTGGCCATCCGTTTTGTGGAGAAATTTGCCTTCTCTTGACGTTCTTCGGCTTGTTTTTGCCGTTTTTCATAATCAGCATAGAGTTGTTTTAGAAATTCTGGATCAACTGTATTTACTAGAGCATCAAACTCCACTTTTTTGACAGTATAGTTAGCATCTTTTCTTCCATCGGCATAGGGCTTCCAGGATACATCCACATATTCCTCATCCTCACCATCCAAATTCTGTTTGGTATAGATTTGTTCTATTTTATCTACACCAGGATCCGACTTGAGAAGTTTTTCAGTCTCTTTCTTTGATTTTGCCTTCTGGCGTGCCAATCTTTCCGCCGAGGCTTTTTCTTTTGCCAGGCGTTCTTCCTCCTTTTTCTTTCTGTCCGCTGCCTCTTTGGCAAACTCCTCCGCTTCTGGGTCACTTACAAGTTGATTCACCTTGTAGGCGACTTTGTTTTTCATGGCGGTAATTATGGATGACATCTCCCAAACTCTACTGGGGCCTTTGAATCTTATTTGGTCAAATTTGCCGGGGTATTTAAACAGTAGGTACTTACTAACAAATCAAATGTTGATTAAACACGCTTATCTTCCTGAGGAACCATTTTGGGGAATTGGAGACTTTATACGAGGATGTTTGTCTCTCAGAAATCTTTGTGAGGAATTTGGATTTACTCTGGAATTGGATTATACATATCATCCAATATCCGAGTACTTAACTAATAGTATTTATACATCAATGGAATATACAAAAGAAGATGTTACTATATACGGTATAGATGATTTTGAACATTTGTATTCTATCTTCAATCAACTGAAACAATTTTCAAATGAAGATCTTAAAACAATGGTATTATACATTGGAACAAACGCATGGTATTTAGGAAAAGGTGTATCCGATGAAACACGCGAATTTATGAAAACAAGTCTTCAGCCTACCCCAGAACTCCTTGGTGCTATTTGGAAAACACAATCTGAATTAGGAATACTACCAAAGGAATATTCTGTACTCCATATTCGAATGGGAGACGACTATTTAGTGAAAGGACAAACGTCTGAGGAAGCATTTGCTGCGATTCATGGACAAATTATGTCTCAAATAAATCATGATATCACCAAACCTATTGTTGTACTGTCGGATTGTTATAATTTAAAACAGTATTTACATGAAAAAGAAGGTTGGTTATATAGTCCTATTCAACCTTGTCATTTATCCACGAATGTCAAAGGGTCTAGAGTAAAAGATACACTTGTAGATTTCTTTCTAATTACGGAAGCAAGCTCCTTGTATTGTATTAGTAATCATGGATATGGATCGGGGTTCTGTGACTGGGCATGTGATATATATAAAGTACCCTGTATTCGTTTGAAGAATCCCGAGGTTGTAAAAACATAGAATATTCATATTCATTCTACATAAAGAAATCTTCATACCAGAAGATGTAAGAAATGATTCAATTTGATGGGGAGTATTGGCTCTATGCTGGAATTGCTATTCTGGGAATTGTGGGACTTATTGGTGTTGCTTTTTTGAGTCCTACTAATCATCAAGAACACGATCATTCCTCTTGATACCGACTCCAAGAGCGTTTGTGTTGTTTACAATGCGTATATGAAGTTGTTCCAGTAGTTGCTAACCAATCGCCACGAATACTGTATGGATTTTTATAGGTTTGTCCTTCAACCGCCTTAGAACAGTGTTTCCCATTACTATGTATATACGCACACCGATAGGCAAACATACCACGACCTAAGTATTTTTTGTTGGACCGCCAGGCTACTGACGCTTCATCAAAGTCCATTTGTCTGGTTTATGTTTTTTCTCCGGAGTTTTGGACGGACCGCGTTTTTTTTCTCAGACCTAGGTATACAATGAGCTCTGTCGGTCGTGCACTTGCTGAAACTAAACAAGGTAACGCTTACTTTATCAACGTGGCAGAAATTGATACTACAAACGGAGATCTGTACTCTTATAATGCTACTTCTAACACAATCTCTGCTGTTGCTTCTGTTCCTGGACTTACTGCTACTCAAGCCGCTGGCACTCTCCTGGTGAAGGATATGGGTAAGACTGTGACTGTCGCTGATGATACTTACCGTAAGGTACAAGTGTACTCTATTGCTGGTGTTGCGGATGCCACTCTGGCTTCAGTGACATTTTACATTAAGCTAACACCTGCTACCGGAAACACATGCGAATGGGCTCGTATGACTCTGCAGGCTTAAACATAGTAAGGCTTTTTTCTAACATAATTCTTCTTTTAAAATCATGTTAGAATACATAAACATATTATACTTTTGAAACAATAGTTAGAAGTGCACCGGGATAAGAAGGACCTAAAGACCATACAGCGGAATTCTCCACAAGACTCTGAATTTCTTGTAAGAATGCTTCCTGCATAGCAGCCTGTGTAGGAAATCGCCGCCGTTCTTTTTCATATCGTTCTGTCATCTTTTTATTGTGAAATTTCACTACCCACATATCTCCTTGTTGTTTTACATCAAGTGGATACCGTCGCCAAAGTTCAGAAATATCTGACCCAAGACCTTTTGGTGCTGGTGCTACAGGAGCAGCAACAAACCGAGGTGCTACAGGAGGAGCAACCTGTTTGGGTTTTGGTTTCATATTAGAACTAGGTGCTCCTACAGCCCAAGGATCCGAGGGATTGATTCTGAAATCTGCTTTTACAGCATCTAGGAAAATCTGAATTTGAATCCGGATTCTCTGAACGCCATAATATTTGGATAAATCCGTAAGAATCTCTATATATCGATCAAATTCCTCGGCTGCCTCACCTCCTTCTGACATCATGCGTTTTCCACCACGGATCAGGGCATATTGTAGTCCCTGAATCGCCTCATTCTGAATACTGGGATTGTCTTCTTCAATGAGTTCCTCCAATCGCCGTAAAACAGCATGGAAATCAGACCAACTTAAGAAAGACTCGCGATACATATAGCCGGCAAATAACAGATAGCAGCGGTAGTTCAGAGTCTGTTGGAGACCTTGAGGAACCAGGAATGCCGGATCAGAAAATGCCTTCTGAAATCGGGACATGTAGGATGCTGCCAAAACTGTCGGTGCCTCTTCTGGAAGAGCCTTTACCACTTCAATAAAGAGTGGGTGGTAGGCCTGTGTGTTCAGAGCTAAATCCACAAATAGATCCATGGATTCTTTAAACTTCGCGGAATCTAAAGGAATGACTGCGACAAGTTCCTGAATGAGTTTTTCCTGATTTTCGGCGGTCAGTTTATTGACAATCTGACGAATTTGTTTGAGATGTTCAGCCTCAACAGGAATATACTTCTTCATACGTTCTCTGCGGGCTAAATTGTTTGCTGCTTTTTCCTCATTGGTTCGTTCTGCCATGCGAGCAAAAAAAGCATTTTCGTTCAGTTTTGCCTGTGCCTCACGATTTTTCTCTCGAGCAACTTCGTTAGCATTTCGCCGTGTATTCTTTATATTTCGTTTATTCCTTCGTGTTTTGTTTTCACTTAGTGGTTTCGGTTTTGGTGCTTCTACTTCTGCTGCAATAGGAGCACTACTATACCAGGATCTGTACTGGACTACAGGGGGTGCAACGTTCACAAATCGTCTATTTTTATTTTTCTGTGTTTTGTTTCTAGCAGGTTCAGATTTAACATAGGTAAGTATAGCAACTCCGTTTGGACCTTCACCGTCTTCCGTTATCCATGCTTTGGAGGCATTCAGTGCTTCTAGCACAATCGGTAAAAGTGTCACCTTCATATCATCAATCTTAATCTTCGTTTGTTTGGACATTTTGATCATGTTGGAAATATGCCATTCAAGACGATCTTTTACACCGTCTTCAATGGGTTTGGCCGCGACTGGAAAGTACTTCCAGATATCCATGCGCGTTTTTAATTCGGGAACGGCAAGTTTTCCCTGAAGAACTCTGATGTAATTGTCAGTATAGTCCATTCTATTTATACAACGGTATTATTACTCATTGCCGGAATAGCACTCAGAGGAATTTGTGATTGACCACCTTGACTAAGAAATCCAAGAGGCATGTGAGAAGCCGTAACAAGTTCGCAGTCTGATTGGGTAGAAAAGGTACGATCAGGATCACAAGCATGACTGTTTGGAACTTTGACACACCAGCGACCTGTTTTATCTTCCCCTACAAAGCACCAGCTTTCAGTTGAAGGACTGAGATGACCTGTAGGGGATTCAGACACAGGATTCAGAGTTCCAGGTTCAGGAATTGGTGTAGGAGGTTTGGCAATGTCCCAAAAATGCTTGTCAGCAGTGGCACGTTCTGAAAACCAAGGAGAGGTTTCCCATCTTGACCAATTCCAGACAGAAATCATAATTACAATACCAATTACGGTAAGAATAATCCACATCCATGGTTTCCATATAGAGCTGGCATTGATATTCTCACTGATAGCATTAAACGGCGAATTCATTACTCTATTTGCGTTTTTATCTTTTTATAGAACCTCCTCACCCGAATAGGAGATGTCGGGAGGACTTATTACACTAGTTAGTTTTGGAAATGAGAATGTCGTTGTGAACGGAAATCCAACGATTACATGGTTTTATAAAGCATTTGTGAAATATACACACTTTTCGCAGGAACCGATTCAGATTCCACTTAATGGTCCGCAACAATTGCTAATGGATTCACCCATTTTACTAAAAGCTCAAATTCCTCGCAGTGGCGATTTGTTAAGTGATTTAACTTTACGATGTACGATTCCGGATATTTTCAGTAAAGCGTATATATCCTATGATTTATCGGGAAATCCGGTTCTTCAGAGAACACCGCAGGAATTTCAGTGGATTCGTCAACTGGGTGCACGAATGATAGATCGTGTTACATTCACAATTGGAGGTCAGAAAATTCAGGAATTCACCGGCGATTGGATAGCTGCTAGAGCAGTCCTTGATATGGATCAGTCGGAATATCAGAAATGGCGTGTTATGGTGGGAGATGTTCCCGAGGTATTTGATCCCGCTTCGGGAATTTATGCCGATCCGGCAGGTGGATATCCAAATGTAGTTGCCTGGCAAAATCAGACACAAACGAATGCTCCCAGTATTCCTGGACGTGTTCTGCGAGTGCCTTTAGGACTCTGGTTTTCCGACTACATAGCAAATTCCCTTCCTCTTGTAGCGCTACAACAACATACACCGGAAATTCAGATTCAAATGCGACCTCTTCGTGATTTATATACGATCTTAGACCCTAGTGGTGTCCGTTTGCGATACGGATTCAAATCCCTTCCATATTTACCGAGTGATCAATACACGCAAATCTGGAATCCGACACTGTATGGTCCTTTACCACAGACTCTGAACAATTTGTATGGATCTTACGATGACCCTACAGGTTCCATGCGCCACTTCTTAACAGATATTGATACAACTGTTCCTAACTCTGACGGTTGGCCTCTGAATATTTCACTGGAGGGAGTATATACCTTTTTAACAGACGCTGAACGACAAGTCTTTGCTACCAAGGCACTTCAGTATACGGTTCGGCAAATGCAGGCATTTACCTTCCCTGGTGTAACAGGAAGAGCCCGCTACGAGTTGGATGTTCATAATATTGCTACAAGAATTATGTGGTGGGCACGTCGTTCTGACGCAATTCCTTACAGAAATGATTACGTAAACTTGACAAATTGGATCTATGCTCATCAACGTCCTTACGTAACTCCTTTGTCTGGATATCCGGCAATTCCGAATGTAGGTCGTAGTGGTCTAACCCTACCTGGTTTACAGCGGCGTATTCTGCGTAATGCTACTTTGGTAGCAAATGGTACTAATTTATTCAACGAAGAGGATGCCAATTATTTTAGCCAATACGTTCCCTACAAATATCTGAAAGGATATACGGTCCCCTATGAAAACTTTGGTTTGGCGGCACAGAATGAAATGTGGCCGATTCATGTGTATTCCTTTTCTCTGAATGGCTCGGATGCCAGTCAACCAACGGGAACATTAAACACAAGTAAAATTAATTATTTGGAGTTGGATGCGGACGTAGAGCCAATTCCTGTTGGGGCATTTTATACCTATAATTTACATGTTGTGGTAGAGACGCTTAATTTCTTGGAAATAGCAAGTGGTATGGGTGGTCTGAAATTTGCCCTGTAAATACCTTATTACTAAAAAACTGATATGGAATTAGTAATTCTATTTCAGTTCAAAATTAATCGCTAATGAGTCTAATACCGAGTTACCCACCAGTCGTCACGGAAGTAGGGTGGTTTCCAGCCATCAAAGGAATTACTGACAATCTTCTTGCTAGGTTCCTCGCGATAAAGAGCATCAATCTGTGAGAAATTCAGAGCAAAGGCATAGTATTTCAGTCTAGAAATCATACCCTTCATGGCACCGGATACTCTAAATCCACGCATGGTAGGAGGAGGATTTCCAGATTGCGGTACATAGAGATCCTGCATCACGTAAACGGGTCCATAGTTAATCTTAGGAACGCTGCTAAACTGATGTCTTTGAATCACATTTCCATTAATGTACACATCCATGTACTGACCCTTCTGGGTGATCACAAGATGGAACCATTTTCCAACAGGAATGTTGGGAATATCTACATGATTATCCCATGCGCTCTGGGAATTCATATACACACGAATAGTGTTTTTGTCAGAATGGAGGAAAACTCCAGGAGCCATGTTTGGAAAGGCATTCTTGTTTCCCTTGTGTAAGATGTGTTTGAGTGAGGGCTGTGTTGTGTCAGGACTGGCTACAGATCCAACACTTGTAGGGCAGCTCTGAGCTGCAGCGGCTGAGTTTGTAAAGGATTCGGGGTCAATGAACAGATGGAAGGAATAGGAAAATTCCATGCCATTTCTTTCATTTTCACTTGGATAAAGGAGTGTGGATTCGGAATCATTAGGATCCTGATAAACCACTGTACCCTTTGTGTAAGTATCATTCAGAATCACTGCGGTCTGTTTGTTGTAGCGTTTAAATGAATTTACTACGGTTTCAAACAACATTATTACGGCATTTAATACCATAAAGATTAGAAGAACCAATAAAATTTGTGGAATAAATCCGGGACCCACAATGTAACTTGTTACACTTCGGACAGTTTCCATTCTCTCTATTATGTTCTTGCAAACAGTTTTATGCTATTTGTAAGAATTATGTTTTATTATATTGTTATATACTTACAGGGTTTTTTCAACACCGTCCTGTTTGTATTGGAATTTGATGCCAATTAAACTTCCAAGATATCCAAAAATGGTGTTGGATTGATAAGGTCCTTCCTGGTAAATGGAATAGATCTGATCAGGAGTAGCGGCATAGTTAATATACCGTACTTTGCTATATTGACCGGGGAATCCTCCCATAACGATAGATTGTGTTCCGTTTCCGCCGGCTTTAATTACGTTGGGGAGAATACAAGAACGACTGAGCTTTCCGTCCATATAGACATCCATAATCCGACCATTTACGGAAATAATGACATTGACCCAACGCTGCATATCAACATCCTGAATGTCACATTGAGGTAATCCACCAGTAAACGCGCCAGGAATTTGACCACTTATGAGTTGCTGGTAGGATCCGCCTTGACCTGTACCAGTGTATGATTCAGAGGAATTTCCAGTGTAAGCACGAATCAGCATTTTGTTTTCATTGGGATAGAGAACACCTATCATTAGGTTATTGGTGGGTTGATCGGAGTCATTTATATAGAAGACTGGTTTAGGTAGTCCTTGTTTTTTGGAATAGGAATCTACATAAATCCACATACTCATAGTGAATTCACCGCCTTCCTTAATACGGCATTTGGGATAGTCAGATAACCCCGTAAAAGTTAAGACACCTTCTTTTGTAATTTCATCTCCTGGTGCGGGGGCTCTGGTAAGCGTAACATCCAGATCAGAACCCGCAAAGAAAAACTTATACAGATAGTATGCTATTACAATAAAAGCAATAACATAAATCACATTAATAATGAGCCCACGATATAGGGAAGTTGCTCCTCGGATTGCTTCCATTCTTACTCTCTATCCTATTCTAAGCAAATTCGTAATCAATGTATTTTAACGGACCCGTTTCAAACTGAAACCCACAAATGCCCGTCATGGAACAAAAACTCGTCAGAAGATGTTTGATTTCCAGTCTAAAATCCGGGACAAGCGGTTTTCCACGAATATCAGTATTACGTTTGTAATTTTCCAAAATCTGTGTGGCAGTTCTACGTTCAGACCATATCTGAAATAGGCAGACTTGACCCATAAAATCCGGAGATTTATTTAACCAAATTCCAAAAAATTCACTAAATGGTACATTTTCCAACAAGGTTGATGTTGCTAGAACACCGTTTATATAGATATCCACAGTACGACCCTCAATTGTTATAGTAATTTGATTCCATCGGAGAATCGGTACATTATCCACTACAATGGATCGTTTTACAGTAATACTCTTATTATCTCCTGGAACACCCACACTATAGATATCCACGATTGCTTTTTCGTGAATTGGGTCAATCTTGATACCAAGGGAGTAGCCAAGAGCAATGAGATAATTCAGTCGGGAATAATCACCATCGGGAACTGTAAGAGGATTCAGATTCGCCGTTTGCTTTTCCACATAGGTGAAAAAACTCAGAGTGGTATTGTTTACAGAGGTCAGTTTCTGGGATTGTTCGGCAGAAAGTAGACTCGTCCAAGGATTTGTCACGGTCTCCGTGGAAAGAGCATATGGTCCAGGAACCGTAATTTCTTTTTGGGTACGTTTCATATACCATTTGTACGTATATACGCACACGATAATTACAGCGAGTATTAGAACTCCTATACCTATCCGGGATAGATTCGGGGAATCTATTCCGGTATAACTTGATGGGAAATATTCATTCATTGTATGACTCCTTATTTAGGCTCAAGGAATACAAACTTGCCCGTATCCTGAATCCTCTTGTGTGGCTTCCTTGTTTTTTATGAATTCCTTTTCCATGGCCTCTTTATCTTCCAGGATAGCCGGACATACTGGCCGTTTTGTGGAAAACACAATCTGGGGGCATCGTGACCTCATTTCCTGGGGATTTAAAGCACGACTCCACAGTTTCAGATTCTGAATCTGTGCCATTAGATTAGCCTTTCCTGAAAGACCATACCAGGCTTTTGAAACAGCGACTGGCTCACCTTGTAGGATTTTAGATACTTCCAATTGGCAATTAATATATACTTCTACGAGCTTCTTCTGCATGACAACGGCTAATTGAAACGGTTTGTCCATGGGCACATCTGGAATACGAATCATTTCGTTTGCTCGTTTGAAATTTGAGGAGGTCGTAATAAATACATACAAATCATTTAGAATCGGATCGGCAAATATACCGGGATTCATTTCAGCAGGAAGTCCTTGTGGAGGAAGATCCTTAAATGAGGAACCGCGACACGATGAAGCGGCAAAGAGTGGTGCACTCATTGTCTGATTTTTGAGTTCACTGGATCCTCGGTGAAGAATATGACGATATGGACTGGATTTATCACCCAGTTTACGTGTATTGTACCAGACCATTTCTACGGACATTGTGTATACATCGGATTTTACTGAAGCTGGTGCTTGGGATTCGGGTATAAGCAGACCGTTGAATGGCTGCATTTCAGTACTCGGCCAGAATATGTAGGCATCTCGGTCCAGTTTAGCAATTGCCATACGATTCTGAATCCATGAGGGTGTTAATGACCATGTTCCAATATTCATATTTGTAATCATAGCAATACCTATGATTATAATACCAATTACAATTGCTATTGTAAGTATCATCGGTACTCTTGGTATGTAGGCTCCTAGTCCGGAATCCATTACTTTACTAAGGATTGGTAGAATTCTCGGTGTTTTGCCGATGATATAAAATCACGCAGTTTAAATCCCGTTTTCTTCATAAATGGATTTCCGTCTGCACGAAGTTTTCGTTTGTCTACCGTATTTGCGTCATGACAAATTACGAGCATTACTTTTCTGGGATCTAGTTGAACAAGAGGCTCTTTATACTGTCGTGTAAAATCAATTTCTTCGGCATGTACTACACTGGAATCACACATATGTGATGATACATACGATTTACGATAGGCCATAGTGCCAAAGGTTGCGTGGGTAGGAGCATGAGGACCCGCTTGCCAAATACTCTTATCGTCGGCAAAATACATGTAGGCAGTCGTGGAACCACAAATCTGCGCTTTGGGTTTTGACCGAAGTGTATGAACAACGTGGGCGACACGTTCAGGTGGATAGTAATCATCGTCATCCATACAGATGATAATTTCGCCTCTAGCAGCCTGGTTCAGGCGATTACGTTTTTCACCTACGTTTAATTTTTCGGATTCACGAATATACTGGATATTCATGCTAGTCATGTGAGGAGTTAGGAGGTCTTCAATGGGATCTGATCCATCATCGAAAACGAGCCATTCCATACGTTCAGCAGGATAGGTCTGATGTTTGATATATTCAATGAGTTTAGGAATAAAAGGGCGTCGATTAAAGGTGGGAGTAATCAGACTGACTGTTGGAAATTCATTGGATGGTTTCAGAGTTTTGGGCCATTCTAGTGACATTCTTACATTAATTATTTTCATAAAGTTTTAGACTACAAGCGCAATTAATTCAGGGTTAAAGAATCCTCTACGATTCAAATTACAATATGTCCTTGATTGCTAGAAGAAAGATATGGACATTTTTTGAAAGTTTATACAAAAATCAACTAGATGAAACATCGCCTAGAATACCGAATCAACCTGAGTGGATTCGTACACCTCTGTTAGCTCATCAACAAACAGCACTTCAGGCTGCTCTGAATCATGAGAATTCAAAGACCGGAGTTCAAGTAGATCCTCTTCCTGGTGAAGAATCCGGTGGTACTATGTATTGTCAGTATGGCATTTTAGGGGATCGTGTTGGATCCGGAAAATCATTAATCGCTCTTTCTATGGTGAAATATCCACCGGCATCCTCACAGTATATTGAATATATTCAGAGATATGCGGGTGGTAATGACAATATGGTAGGACTTCTGCGAAATCGTGACCAGGTATTTTCTAGTTATCCTGGTCTTCAGCTTCGTACAGTCAATACGGCTCTTTTTATTGTTCCTCATGCATTAATAGGTCAATGGGAGGAATATGTGAAAAATGATACAACGTTATCTACATACTTTATTAAAAAGCGAAAAGATGCTGGCAAGGAAGATCTGTTTGAGAAGTTGGATTCCTATGATGCTCTTTTTGTAAGTTCCACAATGTGGCGGGAGTTTACGGCCATGCAGAATGTTCATACAATTCTATGGAGTCGCCTATTCATAGATGAAGCCGATTCTATTTCAGTTCAATTAGACAGCGACTCCTTATTTGCTCGGTTTTATTGGTTAATTAGCGCCAGTTGGATGAATTTGATTTTTGCTGGAGGAAGCTATCTGAATATTGAATCCAATACTCCTCCTTTAACGACTACACCCCCCTATGTCTCTGAGGCAATTCGCAAATATAGAATTGGTGATTATCTGAATATTGAAGGATTTCGAAATCAATTTATTCGACGGATTGTAGGGAATACAATGGTTTCCTACAATACTTCCTTTCTGAATCCCGTAGTATTTCAGTCTACCAGGGCACTCATTCATAATAAGGAGGCGTTTATTCGCCAATCGTTTAATGTAACAGATATTCATCATCAGCGAATTCTATGTTTGGCGCCACCAAATATTCAGATCCTTCATAATATGATTTCAGCGGATATGATGGAGAGATTAAACGCCGGTGATTCAGAGGGAGCATTGGAGATGTTGGGCATGCAGGCAAAAACGGCGGAACAGGTGATTCAGGCGGTTACGGATTCTACACAAAAAGAATTAGATGCTCTGAAACATTTGTATGAATATAAGAAGACCGTAGAATATTCCTCTGAAGGTGCACGTCGCAAGGCAATTGAACAGATTGAGGAGAAAATGGCCAGACTTCAGAGCCGTATTGAGGCAATTCAGACACGTCTGAACAATACGGCAGATGAAACATGCCCCATTTGTTTTTGCGAGGTATCTACTCCAGCGATTACTCCGTGTTGTCGAAATCTTTTTTGTTTTGCATGTATTTGCCAGGTTCTCAAACATTCTTCAGTATGTCCTCTCTGTCGTGAATTAATTTACAATGTTCAGAGTATTCAGGTTTTGGGTACTGACTCTGAAAAGAAAGAGGAGAAAGAAACGGCAGTCGTTTCCAGACCCAAAACAAAACAAGAGACATTTAGGGAATTTCTGAAACTGAATCCACAGGCAAAAGTTCTGATGTTTAGCGGATATGATGCTACATTTCAGGGACTTTCAGCCATGTTAGAAACCGAGGGAATCTCACACACAACTCTGAATGGAAGTCAGGCAAGAATTACTAAAGTACTGAACGATTTTGAGAAAGGGAAATATCGTGTGCTGTTTCTAAATGCTCGTAATATGGGTGCCGGTCTGAATATTACACCGGCAACACATGTAGTCTTGTATCATAAAATGGCGATTGAAATGCAGAATCAGATCATTGGTCGCGCAATGCGTATGGGTAGAAAAGACTCGCTTACGGTGCTACATCTGCTTCATGGAAATGAAATGGAAATGGGATCTGAGGATGTAATTGAACATGTTTGAAGCTTTGAATCTTTATTACATCATTTTAAATGGAAAAAAATAAATTACAGAATTGTATTAGGTAATTTATTTAAGGAGAATAATATCTACATGTTTGGTACATGAGGAATATCCATACTTTGTAGGAGTCGCATAAATCGTGTAGGAAGTGCTGAGGGATTTGAAGAAGGAAACCAGATGGGAATATGGTGTCGCCAAAATTCAGAGTTTTCCCAAACAGGAGAACTGGTTTTCTTTCCGTATCCTACACATTGGTGCTCTTTCAGAGCTTCTTTTGCTGCCGTTAGAAAAAGATTAGCCATCCAATATGTGGAATCAAAACCAGCATCATGGGTAATATCTTCCGCGACAAACATGTCTCGCATCTCACACAAGTAACGAAATTGATTATATAGCATAGATTGCTTTGACAGAACTGCTGTATAGTTCATATCATCATCCTTCCATTTCAAGTTGGGATACGCTTTGTTTTCAAAGAGTCGTTGATTTACTGCTTGAAGTTTGGCTTGATAGGTCAAGGGAAATAAAGTCCAGTGTTGAAAAAAGAATGTGTAGTAATCAAGACGATCCGAAGAAACAATGGTTTGAAAACATTTTAAATACATTTCATAACCGGCATGGTTTTGTCCTATATGACGACTAATCCATTTGGGCAAGGATTCATGAAGATGAAGACCTGCTAAGTTAAGATCGTTGTTGTTCAGAGGAACTTCAGCAATCATGTCCAGATCGCCACGGAGAAGTTGACCAACAGCCGATTTAATCGTTTCGGAACGACGAATGCGGTTTGTTCCAAGTGCTCTTACATCACTTAATCCTGATTGTATCATATCGCGAATATTTGAGGTAGTTAGTGTTCCATTTACCAGATCTGCCTTTACCTCACGAATAGATTGTAGAATTTTTCGAATATCACCTGAATGAATGGCTAGTAGATCATTTGTGAGTTCACTTAGAATTTGTTTGGATGGTTTTTTCTCAGAATTGGAGAACTGCATCTCGATAAGAGCTTGAATATCACGATGAGTGGGTGTTTGAACTTGAAATGCTTGACAGATTTTCTGAAATGGCTGGAATTTTTTCTCCATCCATTCATTACTAATACATATAATGGCATTGTCACCATTATATTCTTTTAGAATACGTAGGAGTTCCACTAATCCACCTTTGTCACCTACAGACATTCCGTCAATTTCATCTAGAACAAGACCTAGATTACGGGGACCTTCAGGTCTAAAAAAATCGGCCACATTACGACTGTTCAGAAGTGGAACAAGCGATTCTTCTACTGCTGCTTTGTGACGATGTTGTGAGGCATTCCATTCCACAACACGATATCCAGCCATTTCTAGGGCAGCATGGGCTAGTGTAGTTTTTCCAATTCCTGGTGGACCATAGAGAAAAAGAGAATTTGGTTTTCTGGGTGCAGGTTTCTTTGCCCATTCAACAATTTGGGAAAAGAGATCTGAATGAATCATTTACAGTATTCTTATCAGGTTGTGCCTTAGGTAGAGTTTTCTATATTCTTAGTTTTCGGGGCATACACCTGTCCATACAAGTCCTTTATCTTGTACTTCAGCACAAATCACTGAAGGATCCACACCTTGTGCTTTTGGCGGAATAGTAAATATTGCTGAACGAGGAATGGCATTGGGGGAGGAAATATCTGCCTTTGTTAACATACCATTTGCACTGACACCAATAAAATCGGCACATTGTGCTCCCTGGGTTTTTCCATCGCCAGGATTAATTAGAGTTAAATAATCCGGGCAGATGGTTTTAGGTACTTGCCAGCTGGAGGGATCCATCAGTTCAAACCATTTTACCCAATAATAGTACAGGATGAGTAAGCCTCCGAGGAAAATCAATACGGAGGAAACGGGTCTTCCGGAAGCATTTAGATAATAACTAATTGCTAGAACAATTAGAATTCCAATGCCCCAATATAACCATTTTTTCCATTTTTCAACGGAATTTCTAAATTCAACTGATGTAGCCATGTCTCTGTTTTTGTTTTTGAATAAAATTATTCAAAAACAAAAGTAGTTTATAATTTAATTAACCGCTGGTTTAGTTCAGGCGAGCAACAGCAGTAGGAACACCGTTGCCACCAGCATAGGTCTGTCCACCCAGGCTGATGTAACCAGTGTAATAACCGGAACCATCAAAGCCAGTACCGTAGTAACCCTGGCCACCGCTAGGCACAAGCTGTACCTTGCGCAGGATAGTGGACTGGGAAGCAGCACCGGAAGAAGCACCAGGCAGGTACACGTACTTGCCCATATCACGCAGCACTACGGCACCTTGGGTGGACAGAGCGCCCACCTGGGTTACCCAAGCAGCCTTGTTCAGTTGACCTTGGCCGTTCACAGTACCATCATATATAGTGGACTGAATAGCACCGACGTTAATGTACAGTTTGTTCTCAGGGATCTGGGAGTGGGAGCGTTCAACAGAGGTCATTTTATATTCAAGGTTTCTATTTTTTTTGAAAGTTCAGGGAAGTTCAGGGAAGTTCAGGGAAGTTCAGGGAAGTTCAGGATGATTTTTGAAAACCGGAACCTTCAGAAGAAGAATGTCCCAACTCTCGGATTGGACGGATATGAAAACTCCAGGAAGAGTGAATTTAGAGGCAGACAATGCCACCAATGTTCAGCGCTTGCCCGGTTTCCAATACGAAACCCAGGGATCTTTTACTGCCGGACATGATGCAATTCGGGGAAATTGGGAACCAAACACACTCAATCAGACCTTTTTTTCGGAAGCAAACTTTCAGATTGTCCAAAATAAAATCCGGTTTGAGGTTTACCAGAAAACCGGAGAAATTATTGATCCGCAATCGGCCGATGATCTTTTTATGATTATGCGATCTATGTATCTACAGTGGGGAAAAAACCTACCTACACATATTGCCGAACAGATTGCTGAACTCAATGAACGTGTTGCTGACTGGTGTGTACCAAAAATTGTGGCGGAAATACATATGTTTAAACAGTATCAAAAAGATATTACACATATGCCTGTTCCTATGGCACATCCAGTGAATCTGAGTGCGGCTGGTACTAGGTCGGCTCCCTTTAAGCCTCCTTTCAGTGAGGACTATGTACTTAATACTACTCGTAAGTAATTACATCTTCAATATAGTTATTCCGTATATGAAACAGTTTATTATACAGCAGAATTCGGTCAATTCCTGTATGATAGGATAGTTCAAAGGTCCACCATGGTTTTACTGGATATACTGGAATACAAAGACGATTCAGATTGAATTCGTGTTTGTACTCTGAAAACTCATACCAACGTGTAGTTAGTGGTAGTGCTACATAATAGTGTTCTCCTATACGAACTTGGTTAGAGATCGCAAGAGCATGTTGGAGATTCTGAGATTTGATAATTCGTGTTTTGGGAAATCCAACGTTTTTGGTTAATCCAAAACCAATTGCGGACATATGTATGTTCTTAAAAAATGAAAACAATGGATTCTATGTCTTCATTTTTTATCTGCTTTTATTTAATATGGATTTGGCGTCAATTCTTGTTCCAACACTAACTGCTGGTACTTTATTAATTTGTTGTTTGGGATGTTGTGGGTATTGTAAAAAACGTACACAAGTTAAATTTCCAGTACAAGAACCCGTTGTTATTCCGATTATAACTCCTCCGGCTTATAATCCGTATTCCTACACGACTGGACAAGTATTACCTCAACCTGTATATATTCCTGAGAATGCATATACTCAAAAACAGGGCGTAGGTGGTCCTGGATATTTACAACCCGCCTAAATTTATTTCTTGGCAGGAGCACGCTTCTTTGCGGGCTTTTTCTCCGTTGACTTTTTATGTTCGCTTTCTTTTGCTGCTTCTTCCATTGAGATATCGCGGCGTTTCTCAAAGTCTAACCAGGCATTCTCAAATGCCTCCAGATCTTCTGACCACATGGCTTCAATGGTTGTGGATTCCAGTTTCAGAAGCAGCGCCTTGGCATCGGCTACTTCCTTTTCAAGTGCCTGGAAGGAGCTGGCTTTCAGCTTGTCAATTCGCATCTTTAGCAAGTACTCAAATGCCTTCAGATCATTGGGTGTCTCAGGTGCTGAAAGAGGTGGAACACCGAGTGCCAGAATTCCGGCCAGAAGATCAGCATCTTCGGCATTGGCAACCTGGAGCCGCTTTTCCACTACGGCTTTTACAAACACTAGGCGAGCATTGAGTTCTTCCAGTTCCTTGCGAAGTCTAGCCAATTCGTGCTCTTTCCGAATTCCATACATTCGCCTCCTCTCTCCGAAGAATTCCTCCATAATTTCACCCACTGTGGCAAATTTACGGAGAATACCATGCGTATCAAAGGCGACCATGTTAGTAGTCTTGAATGTGGAGGCGAGTTTGAATTTTGCCTCAAATTCAGCAGGATAGGCCCGTGCCTCATGGTAGTATTCAGGGTCCATGTGTAGCACGAAGTCCACCGTAATATCGTCATACTGGCCGTCAAAATTCTTGAGGTATCGCGTTGGCTTTTCGGGCAGTGGCTTCTTCTTTTCTTTGGCTTCTTTGGCAGCCGCCGTCCATTTCTTTAAATCCTCTTCCTGATCCACACGAATCTGTTCCAGGAAATTTTTGTAATCCTCGGTCCAAGTTCCCACGGGAAGTTCACTAATTCGGATAATACATTCGTCGTCGTCCACAAATTCATAGATGCCTTTGGTAGTCCAGGTCTTTCCATCCGCGGATCCCTGAACGCGACCTTTAAATCCATACCACCAAGGTGTTAGGGATACATCTTTCAGAGTTGCTAGACCAGACAGGCGCGCCTTTATAGCTCCAACAAGATCCTTGGGATTGTAGGGGAGAATTGTGGTAGAATATCCTGTACCGATGCCTAGAGCACCATTTGCCAGAACAAGCGGAATTACGGGCATGTAGGTTTCAGGTTCTACCGTCTGTCCGTCGTCTTCCATGTACTGTAGTACGGCATCATCCTCCTTGCGAATCATTTGGCGCACAATTGGCTCAAGTGACGTGAAGATGTATCTCTCGGAGGAAGCATCAGTGCCGCCACCATAGCGTGAACCAAACTGACCAATGGGGGAGAGGAGGTTGATATTGTTGGAACCCACAAAGTTCTGTGCCATTCCGACAATTGCGCCGTTCAGTGATGCTTCGCCGTGATGGTATGCAGCATGTTCACTCACATATCCTGCTAGCTGGGCAACCTTGATTTCGCTGGTCAGATTGCGCTTCAGACAGGCCCAGAGGATTTTGCGCTGACTGGGCTTCAGGCCATCCATTACGTGGGGAATGGATCGGATATTGTCGGCATTGCTAAAATGAATGAGCTCATCGTTCACAAAGCGACTGTAGGCGACTCGTGTTCCTTTTCCGGATCCAGTAATGTTCAGATGGCGTTTGCGATCATAGGTAGTGAGCCATTCCTTGCGATCATCTGCGCGCTTCTTGTTAAACGCCAAATCCAAAGAATGATCAGTCGCCTTGTCCCATTCAAAATCCACGGTGTTCATACTCTTGAAATATTCAATGGCTTCTGACCGAGTACTCGTACCCAGACCTTTGTAGTACTTGGTCTTGTAACCACGCAGTTCAGTATCCGTCTTGCCAGAAAGCCAGGTCTCATATTCGGATTCAGAATAGAAGCAGAGTGTTTCTTTGCCCTTTGTGACTTTTAGCAGTGGAGTCATCAGACAGCAAAGGAAATTCATGGAAAGCAGGGAGGGCCAATCCGTATGAAAGAGATTCATTAGGAGACCTTTGATATGGGATCCATCTACATCCTGATCTGTCATAATCATAATGCGACCATAGCGGAGTTGTTTGAGATCCGTGTAGACTTTGCCATGTTCCAGGCCTAGAATTTGTTTGATGTAGGTAAGTTCCTGATTGGCATTCTTCTTAGCCACACTGGCATCTTTCACATTCAGAATCTTACCCTTGAGAGGGAAGATTCCGTATCGTTCCCTACCCACAACATTCAGACCGCTCAGAGCAGTTGTTTTAGCTGAATCTCCCTCTGTCAGAATGAGAGTACATTCAGCGGATTTGCCAGTGCCGGCCCAGTGTGCATCTTCCAGCTTGGGAATTCCACGGACCTCACACTTCTTCTTGCCATCGGTTTTTTTTGCCTCACGACTTGTCTTGGCCTCCAAAATATGTTCGGCCTCCTCGAGAAGACCAATCTTGACCAGTTGTTCCACAAATTTCAGAACATCCGTGGGCTCCTTTTTCACCTCCTTGCGACTAAACACAGGCAGAGATCCAAATTCCTTAGGAGCTGTGGTCAGATATTCCTTGGCCTGATTGTCAAAGGAAGGGTTTTCAATGGTGGAGTTCACAAACCAGACAACTGATTGTTTTAGAAGTGCAGGAGTGATGTTTGCAGTCTTGGTTTTCTTCTTGGCAAACTCGCAGAATGCTGTTAGAACCTCCTTGCTCACATATTCTACGTGCTTTCCTCCTCGCCGTGTTGCCACACCATTTACGAAAGAGATGTTGCGCCCCTCTTCTGGTGGAGTATCGCCGTGGAGATCACGTGTAAGAATGGCACCGACTTCCCAGCGCTCACCTGTCTGCTCGTAGGCGATTTTCTTCGCACGTTTTGTGGCACTGCTTGCCACACTGGGGGCCACAGAAGCACCGTCATCTCCCACAGTACTGGTCTCTGATCCGCTATCAACACCAATGTCAGTATAGAGTTCAATGTACTTGGAAAAGTTATTGCTGTTGACTGGTTTACCATTCAGAGTTACTTTACAGGTGGATCCAGCGCACGCGGCAGCATCAATCACCCGTGTATGAAGCACATCAATCATGTCCTTGGGAATCTCTGAAGGAGTTCCGTCGTCCCATTTGAACCTGCTCAAATCAGGGACGAAAGAAATTTCCGTGTAAGGCTTTTCCTTGCTCTTGGTAATTGTAGGTTTCTCACAGTCATACATATTATTCCTCCAGACCTGTTTGTACTTCTGCTGGGTAGAGGCATCCACGGTTTCTACGGTGAATTCCTTGGAGAAGATATTGGTCAACTTGGCGCCATACCCATTCTTGCCACCCACAATGCGCTTCTCACCTGGATTGTAGTTGGAGGATGTAAGAAGATGACCGAAAATGAGCTCAGGAATGTAACACTTTTCCTCGGAGTGCATCTGAATCGGAATGCCCTCACCGTCATTACGCACAGTAATACGGTCGGAAGTAATATTCACATCAATGTGTTTGACAAGATGAGTGGCTTTTTTTCCGTTTAGGCGAACACGATGATCCAACGCATTCACCAGAACTTCATCGGCTAGCTTGAGCAGAGCCGGATTTACAATGACAGAACGCCATACCATACGTTGAGATCCCTCATCCCATACCCAGCGTTGCTCTGGATTTGCAGAATAAGAACCGACATAGGTGTCGGGCAACTGCAGAATCTGGGCGTGATGGGAAAGCTTGGTAAACTCCTCGGTGGCCATTGTACTTCTAAAAAAACACTGAGTTTAGACCAAGGAGGGGATATGGGTCTCAATTTTTGGGGACTTATTTACGGTAATTTTTACGAGACTTACGATTGTTTTTACGTTGGGATTTACGATGAGTCTTACGATCAGCTTTACGACCCTTACGAGTCCGTTTACGAGATCCACCAGTTACTGGGAGTTTGTATACACTCACAGTGGGATCAATGCCACCAGGCCAGGATGTATATGTTTGAAAAGGTGATAACGGTGCTGGCTGAGGAGGATACGGATGCATTTATTTGGGAAGCATAATTTTTTCCCAAGCTTCAGGAATACTGGCAAGAATTGTTTCCTTTCCGGCATCCTGAACGCGCAAACATAGGTTCATAAACTCCTGAACTGCCGGAGTATCGCTAAATTTTCCGTTCATTTCTAACCATAACAGAACATGCCGAATTAATATACAAAACGGTGCTCGTGCCAGTCCTGCTTCCCAAATATAAAGCGATTTGCCTTTTTGACAAGATCCAAGTCGATCTAGCCAGGCAGACCATTCATTAATATCAGTTCCATATTGAACGGCACTTACAAAGGATCGCATATCTCCTCGCTGAATACGAAAGGTGGTTTCGGAGGGAAGACGATGTTTGGATTCGGGAATTCCTTCTGCATTCTGAATCATGGTCAGTGTATCTCGAATGTGTGAAATAGGAACATGACCACAGAATAATGAAACACATCTTGATCGTATTGCTGTATGAACACGATATAGGGAATTGCAGAGAAATAAGAAAAGCGGGGATTTTTGATGCCCTTCGCGATCCACATCATCCAAAAGAGCCCGTAAGGATGCTTGTGCCGGTTCAGTCATTGTTTCAACTTCATCAAAAATAACAAATCGGCGAACAACTCCTGGCCAAAAGGTTTTTGTAAACTGAAGAATTCTTTCACGAATTACCTCAATGGATCTCTCATCAGAGGCATTCAGATACAATGTACTGACGGATGTGGGAATTTCAGGATAGGCTTCTCTTGCCAGAGCTAAAGCTAGTGACGTTTTTCCTGTTCCAGGAGGTCCATACAGGATCAGGGGTGGTAGATTTATACATCCTTTCTTGGCACATTCTTCAAGCAGATGTTTGATTCGCCGATGTCCACGAATTTCATTAAATTTCTGTGGTCTGTATTTTTCAGTCCAGGCGGACATACTTGTTATACGCTTTCCATTACTGCCTTAAACCGACAAACAAATTCCTCCAATACTGTTTCGCGGTCTAAAGCTGTTCCTGCGTAGGCCAACATAAGGATCATGTCTTCAAAAGGCAGAAAGAAAACGGAAAAAAAAGTGGAAAATATCCCCGAAATGGCGGAAATTACAGAGTCAAAAGTTCGGAAGACTTCTGGAAGAAAGAAAAAAGATGTGACTGAAGTTACTGAAAAACCGGAAGAGCCGAAGAAAAAAGGGCGGGCCAAGAAAGTTCCTCAAGTAGTTGCTGTGATAGGTCCTACCGGTATTTCTGGTTCATTTCTTAGTGAACAGCGACCTCTAATTGCACATATTCCAGTTACGACGGAACAAGTGGCGTTTGAATCAGCCCCAGAGATGATGAAATACGATCCGACTGTACCTGATGTTCCAAAACCTTATGATGATGGACATGATGAATTTGCTTATTTGGAGGGAGTACAGGAAGGAGTAGGTGTAGGAAGTGATTTGGGACCCGTAGATACTGAAACCGTGGAGACTGTTGCTCCTAAAAAAGAAGAGGAAGTACCTCAGACAAAGAGTAAACTACCAAATAATTATTCAGAGAAACTTATGGTATTATTTCAGGATAGTAATCGTACACAGACACTTCCAACAAAAACGGATATTGCTTGTTTCTGGTGCTGTCATTCTTTTCATACACCGCCGGTTGCTATACCTTCCCATATTCTGGATGAGGTATGGTATATGTACGGTAACTTTTGCTCTCCTGAGTGTGCTACAGCATATTTAATGAAAGAAAAAGTGGATTCTCATGTTCAGTGGGAACGATATGCTCTTCTGAACTCACTTTATCAGGATGATGCCCAGTTGCCTTTGGGAGCACCCCATGGAGTCAGACCGGCTCCACCTCGTGAAGTACTGCGCATGTTTGGAGGATCTATGGATATTTCAGAATATCGTGCTGTAGTTCATGAAAAAAGACTGCGAATTGATGTTCTAACACCTCCTATGGTTAGTATTATTCAGACTATGGATACTAAACCAATTGATTTTTATGATCAGAATCTGAAGAATGTATTTATTCGGAATGATATTCAGCATAAGTATCATGCTCCTGGTGCACAGGGTCTCCGATTGCGTCGTACAAAACCATTGAAGTCACGGGAGTCAACCGTGGAATGGGCGATGAAAATTCAAACAAAGGAAGAAAATTGAGGTGGATTAAAGTGTTGGGGCCTAGGTATCTTTTAGTGGAATTGTTCAGAATGCCTTCAGAAAATCTAAATACATTTCGTACCATGGTAAGTCGTATTTATCGACTTTCCATGATGTTGGTAGCCAAAAAATATTCCAATGCTGCTGATGAATTTGATAAGTTTATGTTTGATGCCAGTTATATTCTGGAAGGTGGAATGTCAAGTACACAGATGGATATGCTAAATGAGTTTCTTCAGACAGCATCGGATGATGTGTCTGAAGGTCCAAAACTTGTAATTCATGAAGAAGATAAGAAAACAATTGTTGTTGACAATACACTGGACGATACTACAGATCATGGACGTATTATTCATGTAGAAAAGATTCCATCACCGGATGATGATTCTGAAGAAGATGCTGAGGAGGCGGAGGCAGCTGAGGAGGAAGAAGAGGAGGAAGAAGAGGCCGAGGTAGAAGCAGAAGAGACCGAGGAGGCTGAGCAAGCTGAGCAAGCTGAGGAGACTGCGGAAGCTGAGGAAGCTGAGGAGACTGAGGAAGCTGAGGAGACTGAGGAAGCCGAGGAAGCCGAGGAAGCCGAGGAAGCCGAGGAAACTGAGGAGGCAGAGGAGGCAGAGGAAGCCGAGGAAACTGAGGAGGCAGAGGAGACCGAGGAGACTGAGGAAGCTGAGGAGGCAGAGGAGACCGAGGAGACTGAGGAAGCTGAGGAGGAGACTGAGGAAGCCGAGGAGGCAGAAGAGACCGAGGAGGTTGAGGAGGCTGAGGAGGCTGAGGAGACCGAGGAGACCGAGGAGACCGAGGAGGCTGAGGAGGCTGAGGAGACCGAGGATACCGAGGAGGCTGAGGAGGCTGAGGAAGCTGAGGAGACCGAGGAGACCGAGGAGGAAGAAGAAGGTCTTACTCCAGTAAAAATTGGTAAGAAAATGTACTTCCTAGATAATTCAACCTCAAATGTTTTCGCCTTCGTCAGTGAAGAGGAAGCAGGAGACTATGTTGGAAAACTCGTAAATGGAAAACTTGTCCTAGAGTAGAATGGACATTTGGACAACACTATGTACTCCAGCAAAATTATATTTGCTCTTTATGATTGCTCTAGTTCTTTTTGATCTAGTGAGTAGTTCTGGGGTCTATGCTCTTCGGCATACTGGATACGCTTTGTTTGGAACTGTAGCGCTTTGGGTTCTCTGTGCTGCCAACATGGATTTTGCCGCTTGGGGTTTATTATTTCTTCCTGTCTTCTTTTTTGTTGTATTAATGGCCTTATGGGTCTTTGATGGTGTCTTATTTACCACAAGTCGTGAGTGTATTGACTGCACAAAACCCCGACATTCTGAACCATCCATTTTGGTAACAGAATATGAATGTAAACAACCAATTTGTTCGGAATAAGGAATAGCTTAAGGATAAATAAAATAGGAATTAGTAAATGTGGTTATATATTCTAGCACTATATCACGATATTTACACATTTATTCACCACAAATGGAAAAAACTATATTTCTGGTGGAATGGATCACAGCGATATTATTTAACTTATGATGAACAAGTATTACCGTTTAAAGTTGCTCATTCCTCAATATATTGTCCTCTTCATAAAACTATATACACACCAGAACACTTACATGTCAAACGTAGGCCTCTTCCCTGGTTAGGAATTTCAGTTCATTCTAGACATATGAAATGGGATATGTCAGAATGGATTTCAGATATACGTGTACAATCAACTATGCCCTCACTTAGCCAAATGATTCGTCTTGCATCTCTTATCCACAAACATCATGTTCCTCAAGATTCTGAAACAAAAATACATGTTATTAATCGTATGGGGGAAGAGGAAGAATATGTATTTGATGGAACCGTAACACTTGTTAAAAAATAAATTATGTTTTTTCTAAAATAGATTTTCTCAGTTAAATCTATTTTAGCAATGTTTGAATTTATACTTACATCTTCTGATCCACATGGGGTCTATAGATGATATCTGACGGAATCATGCCATCTCCGAAAATCTGAATCTCATTGGATTTGTGAAACATTTTTGCTTCCGTATTCCAAATTTTCAGAATGTGAAATCCCTTCTTGGGACTAATACTAACACCTACAATCTGATTAGATGGATTGTTCTGAATTAGATTCAGAATGCCAGCAGCAACATAGCGCATATATGTTTCAGATGCCGATTTTTCAGGAACTTTAATACAGTACGAACCACCACGAATATTGGCACGGTTTTCCCATAGAGGAGGATAAGGATCCCGCATCATAAAGAACATACCGGCAAGGAGTTTGGCTTCACCAATCTTCTGAAATGTTGCCCACAAATCGGGAAATGTGCGGAATACCCCAAGTGTCTTGAATGACTCGGGAGTCCACGAGGAATCTTCTGGGTCATGGAAATACAGTGTCCAGGACCCAGAAGGAAAAGAATCAGAAGAAGCGGACATGATTCTATAAAGTAGAAAGAAATACAACGGTTTAGGCGGGAAAGACAAACAAACCTACACGCAATCCTCCTTACTTCCTTTGTATATCTTCAATTTTTATAGTCTTAGGTATCTTTTCAGGGTTTTCAAAGGCCTCATATTTTGCTCTGAATAATGTGGGAAACAGAAGCATTATGATGGCAATCACAAAAAACACGGCAATAATTGTATGAATAGAAATTTGCATAGTTACTTCTATTCATAATAGTTGAAATTTAGTGGGCAGAGATTGTAAATGGCGATAGAATTGGTCATTTACAATCTCTGTTACCCCAATTAGACTTGAAAATGTTACAGTTTATGGTTCCCATAAACTGTAACATTTTCAAGTCTATTAGTGGGAAATGGAGGATTCAGTCCGGTGAGAAGGTGCCAGAGCTAGGCGAATTTCACCTAGACCAGCAATTGGATACTCAATTACAATAGGATAGTTGTTTTTCAGATAAATCATGATGTTTTCTTTACTGATCCCCGTACATTTTGTGAAGAGAGCCAGGGGCTTCAGAAGAAAGTATCCTTGGACAATTTCAGACTGACTCTTGGGCATCACACAAATTGTCTCCTGTGTTCCAAATTCACCACCCTCCAGTCTGAAAATCAGTTCATTTTCAGCGGATTTAATTTCCACTTTGTCACCAAGCTGATTCAGATCTTTAATGATATTCTGAAAGTCCAGGGATGGCATGGTAATTACGGAAGGAAAATGAACCGGAGGAATTTCGATGGGTTTGATATCCAGTTCCATCAAGTTCAGGTATTTAGTAGTGACCATTTGTTTTTCACCGTTCATAATCCGAATTCCGAGACGTGACGTGTTGCTTTTTTCCATAAATAGCATTAAACTCTCTTCGTTTTTAATCTGTTTGACCATTTTGTTGAAATTCATCATATTAACTCCCAAAATACACTTCTTGGAACAGACGAATTTGTCAAACATTGAGGCATGAAGACGCATGTGGACGAGAATTGTATGGGTTCCGTCCATTGCCATAATTTTCATGCCATTCTGATCCACTTCAATGTTGGTCTCTGTTAGAATATCCTTTATAGCATCAATTAATGTTCTAAAGGGTGACGTTTTTACGGTTCGCATTTCAAAAAGGAAGTCGTCATTTTTGGACTCCATTTCCACACAATATGAAAATCAAACGAACGCTGCGTTTAGACCCGCTATTTGCGATTCGCCTTTCTTTGGGTCTTGTTCATTCGCTTTCCACCCTTGGACTTTGACCCAGTTTTGGGGACCATTGTATGGTATACGGCATACAGTGCCAGAGGTACTACAGCAGCTTGAGCATTGGCGAGGAAAGATCCCATTACAGAGGGGGAAAATCCTCCCCGCTTACGATTTACCCGGGTCTTTCTTCCAGCGCCACTCTGAAATGTGGATGTCAGAACGGGACGCACCATATCTGCAGTAGGGGCAGTTGTCAGAGTTGTGGGCCACAGAGTGGTAGGCGGAAGTACTTTAGGATCAAACCATTGTTGGGATTGTAAGTATCCTGCACCTCTTTGCCGATTTCTACGAGTTTTGGCCATTTTCTTCTCAGGGATGCGAAAAAATGAAGGTCTTTATATGCTCCCTGCCAACTATCAAAAATGGACATCGGATTCACAACGCCTACACTGAACATATCACCAATTCGTATTAGTACGATGGTGACAACGTGTCATGTAGGAACCCAGATAAATTTGGATGCCCTGTTTGAACAGGTACCAATTATGGAGTACTGGCGACTTAAAGATGGAATTTTGGAAATGGAATATCAGGGGAAATTGAAAGGCATTTCCTGGAAAAATATTATGCAGAAACCGGAAAAGAAGAAGAAGACATTCTTCTTTAATCAGGCAACTCTGGTAATTCGTCAGGAAATTGCGCCCTTTCAGTGGAAGGAAATCAATGTTAAAATGTTCAGAAACGGAGGAATTCAGATGACGGGTGTAAGAAGTGAGGAAATGTGTTGGAACGCCATACGATGGTTGACGGATCATATCAAGGGTACATGTCCAAAACCCGTATTCGAGGGGGATTTGAATATTCATAAAATGCAGATTCAGTTGGTTAATACGGATTTCAGTATCGGTGCTAAAATCAAACGGGATTCGCTATATAAAATATTGAGTGAAAAGTATAATTTGACTGTCAGTTACGAACCGTCCATTTATCAGGGAGTGAAGACGAAATACTTCTATAATTCACAAAAACCGGCATCTTGTCCTCCTGGTATTTGTCCTTGTGAAAAACTCTGTAAAGGCACGGCGGATGGAGAACGACTAGGAGAATGTAAGAAAATTACGATTAGTCCATTTCAGACTGGACAAGTCATTATTACGGGTGCCCGAACCATGGATCAAATTAATGAGGCATATGAATTCATGAAGACTTTGTTTGAAACTCATGCTGACGAGGTTTTGCGAAAAACTTACATTTGTCCGGATTCTGAAACTCCGGTGGAGAAAGTGAAAAACAAACAAAGTGGTTGGATTCATCATCCATCTCCCCGAAATGTATTCAAACTGGATGAGTCAAAACTTGTTCTATAATTGATGCCTCATGCGGTTATTCCGCTAAAAAACCTTCCTCCTCCGAACCAGAATAAGAAAATGGCCGCACAAGCTTCCAATGTAACTGCTCCGGAACTGGATATTCCTAATGAAAAAGTCCTGGCTCATGCTGCCCGTATTGCTATTAATGAGGACAAGCCTATCCTGCTGGATTATTACAATGATACTAAAGCAGGAACTGCCTTTATGGGAGAGGACTCCAACACAAAAGATAAGATGCTGGTTCGTTCTGAAGAAGAATACACTTCTCCTATCAGTAAAATCTTCAAAGTGGGTGATGCCTTCATTGTGATTACTGAGAACAGTATCTACATTGTGTCCGGTAACATCAAGAAGAAGACTATTTCCACTCCTTCTGCTTAGACCCTTTTATGAATTTTTCATTTTTCTTTATTCAATATAGAAAAATGAGTTGGCCTATGGATTGTGAATCTGGAAAAGCCTGTAACATGGCTTTATCTGCTCCCGACTACACTAGTCAAGGAGGTCAGTTTCTGACTATGAATGCTAAATATCATGGAGGGCGTAGAAGTCGTAAAATGCGGAGAATGCAAGGTGGATCTATGGCTGAACTCGCCTCCTATCCTACTTCGTTTGAGCCTAGTATTCTGCCTAGTGACCTGCACCAGACTGCGGGTGTAGCACCTCTGGATAAGGCTATTGCGGATCTGTCTCAGTTCAGACAGATGGGTGGTCGTAGAACCCGGCGATCTAGAGGCGGTGCTCTGGGATATGGACCTGTGGAAAGCGGCGGTCCTCTGATTTCCGCTGATATGGCAAAATACACCTTTCAGAATCCTCAGTGGTATGATGAAAATCTGGTGAATCCTAACTTCCAGGGACCCTCGGTGCCCAAGATTGGAGGCAAACATCGCAAGAGCTCACGCAAACATCGCAAGAGCTCACGCAAACATCGCAAGAGCTCACGCAAACATCGCAAGAGATCACGCAAACATCGCAAGAGCTCAC
>JACCDX010061139.1_pt1 | contig 38049 bp, 56 predicted proteins | sample 7449681 | NCBI WGS metagenome assembly JACCDX01 (sample SAMN15323450, study PRJNA562643) | freshwater metagenome | isolation source: river surface water | place: USA:Blue River Watershed | collected 2017-08-18
ATCAGTATCCGTTATATTAGTTCCTGCATTACTAACTAATGTAGCTGATGCAACTGCTGTTGTTTCTTGATAAACTTTTACTATTGCTCCATTCTCAGTTCTAAAATGTGGTGCTGCATTGTTTGCTGTAATGTCTGCTGAGTATTGTTGAAATGAGTCAGTAATATTTAATGAAGGTACTGATGTGTGATTTCTAACTACAAGTGTATTACCACCATCTCCCATAAAAGTAGTCAATCCATTTGCGCCTGTGCCATTTGAAGTTACATATGCTTGTTGACCAAGCAATCCAAATGAACCATTTGACCTTGTTAATGTAGATGATGATTGACTATTAAAATAAGTCATAAATACATTATCTGGACCTAAATCATTTCCAGATATTGTTGTTCCTAAATGGATAGAATTTGTACCGCCAAAAAGTGAAGGTCCAGAATGATACCCAATTTTTATTGAGTTTGTGCCATTTGTTCTTGAATTATAACCAATTACTATATTACCACTCCCTTGACTTCTTGTCAAACATCCAAGCAATGAATTCTCTCCAAAAGTTCCCGTAACTGTTGCTGAGCCCCCTACTACAGTATTTCTATAAGATTGAAATCCATAAGTTGCACCTGGACCAAACGCACAACTTAAATAAGCATCATTTGAAAACTGACAAACTGTTGCTCCTGCTGGTCCAAATATTTTCATTGAATCACTCATAAAACTTGGAGGTGAAAATAAAGCAATATTACCATCTCCTCTAATTTCAAAGATATTAGCACTATCATTACTATTCCTAACTCTAAATACAGGATTTGATAAACCATCTGCTGCTCTTACGTCAAGTCTTGCACTTGGGGTTGACGCTTCTGTCCCAATTCCTACTGTACCGCTACTGTTTATTGTGAATATAGGATTAGTTGTTAAACCTGTGCCACCTGAATTTCTTCCATGAATATTAAAGAAGTTTGTATTAGAAGCAATAGTACCTAATCTAAATGTTGCTGTTGCTGAATTAGGATTACCTACTACATGAAATAAATTATGAAATGAATTTTTAATTTGAAAATTATAGTTTACACCATCCCACCAAGTAGATGCTCCATTTGCTAAAGTACCAACAGCTATGTGTGATGTTGTGTTAATTGGTTTTACTTCTATGAATGGGTAATCACTAGCATTTATCTTAATCATTTCTTCATTTGAGAAATCTCTCCTCATAGATAAATTAGCACCACTACCGCTACTACTAAAAATAGCTTTACCTGCACTACTTAAAAAAGTCATAGTATTATCACCTGCGACTTGCATTAAGTTAGCTGTACCTGCACTATTTTGAATGGCAAATGGTATATCACTTGCACCTGTATTGACGGCCTTTAATCCTAATCTTTTTAATGTATTGTCATAAGTGAAGTTAGCATCTTGCTGAATTACTCCACCTGCTTGAAAGAATACTCTACCATCTGTTCCTGATGTTATAGGAGTTGTGCCTACTGTGATATTTCCTCCAGAACTGAATAATTCTTGAACTGTTCCTGTACTATCTTTATAATGTACTAGCTTATCTGCCTTATCATAAAAATATGTAGAACTAGCTACACCTGACCAATCGGCAGAGCTATCTGTAACTACTGTGTAGTTAATCGCTCCTGATGAGCCTATTGTTAAACTTGTTACTGCCATGATTACTTAGATTTTATTAGTGTTACAAAAGCATCAAATGATTCTTTCTCAGGTACATTCATTGTGTCATAATCTATTTCTACAAATGTATCTGGTCTTGAATCCAGTATGCCATAAAATTTAACTATTCTGGGAATAGGATTATATATGTTTACACTTAACAAATCTTGAGTATCTGAAAATGTATTCATAAAAAAATCATAATCTTGAGTTAATGGAAGTGTTTCCACTGTATTATCCAACTCATCATAGCAAAAAATACTTTCTGCCATTATATCTATTTTGCTTACTGTTTTCATTACATGAATATATTACCTTGATTATCTTTTGTTGCTACTACTGCTTGTGTAAGATTAGCATTATACACAGCACCTCCTTGATACACATTATTAACTAAATTTAAAGCCTTTGCAACATTATCATTGAATAAATACGGAGCTGTATTATTTGCTAATTTAAAAGTACAGTTTACAAATGTTGATGGGAAATTACCACCATTACCTCGTACACCATAACCAGCGGCATTATTGTAGTCCGTGTTAATATTACAGTTGTAAAATTTATTGTTAGATCCATTTGTATTCCATATTGAGAATGATGATGCAGAATAGGATGTGCAATTATATATTTCTACAAAATCTGCCATTCTAATACCGTAAGCAGAACTACTAACGCCATCACAATTAAATGATTTACCAGTACCTAGACTTAATCCAGCTCCACTTACTGAAATACCTAGACAACCCGTAAGAAATAAATTAGAGGCTAACCCAGTACCTGTTGCGCTCCTACCAACACAATTATAACAATAACCAAAGTTATATAATCCTGTATTAGAACTAGATAACCCAACTGAATTAAAAGCACTACCGCTTCCAGTTTGAATATAAATTCCAAAAGAAGAATTTGATATACCTAAACAATTATAATATACTCCTCCATTTATACTGTGAATACCAACTCCTGAGATTGATCTACCCTCACAAAATTTTAATATTTGATTCGGATTATTTGTCTGTATTGCAGTACTAGAAATAACAGAAGCACGTAGATTACTAATTTCTGCTGATAATGAACCTGCACCAGCAAATCCTAATCCTGTTCCAGTGTTTATTAGTCTAGATCCAGAAAAATCTATGGTGCTTGATCCATTTGTTCCAAGTACCATACAAGGTCCACTACCTACTGACCTAACAACATTAATGTTTGTAAAAAATAATGAGGTATCAACAGATACTGGAGTTACAAATGCTGTTGTAGCATCATTAGTATTTAGTGTATAAGTATGTCCATTACCATTTATATTTACTCCATTCTTAAGAGTAATAGTGACTGCTCCAGTCTCAACTATATCAGCAAACAGTTCAATAGTCTGACCTGCTGTTGCAGCAGCCATAGCTAAAGTAAGAGTAGTATAGTAAGTATATACTCCACTTGCATCTGAAATACCCCAGATTCCTGTTCCTCCACCTGATGATGCTATTTGTATTTGTGTACTCATATTAATATGTTTTGTTTAAAATAAATATATCACTATAAATGCTATTACCTGGATCAGCTGCACCCCATTGTACTGTAATATTTAATGTATTAGCTATAGTAGTATCAAAGGTAGTAGAGTTCACTACATTAAAAGCAAATCCTTGAACGGAAGCATTAGATGTCTTAGCATAATGAAATGTACCTAATGAAACTATAGAGGCTACACCAGCAGCACCTAGTTGTCTAACAGTAAAATCTACATTTAAAGAGAATACATCATTAGTAATGTTAGTAATAGCTTGAGCAAGACTATCCAATAAAACAATAGAACCAGCCTTAACTCTTATTCTTATAGTTTGATTATTAGCAGCATTTAATACACCAGCTGAAACAACTCTAAAACTATCACCTACCTTAAAGAAATTAGCAGGAACAGATAAGCTACCTACACCTCCATTAATTAGAGATGTTTCTACTGTAGTATTGGTAATAGGAGTACTGTTTGCTGTCTGAGCAAATAAACCTCCTGTTATAGTATAAGGATTAGCTGATAATATGTTTATCTGTGTACTCATTCAAAAGGTGGTGGTGTTGGTTTTGGTTCGTATGGTATCATTTCAAGGTCTTTTACCCATAGAAAATCAGGGTTAACACATTGCTCCATTTCTTCAACTGAAATAACCCAATTATCAAAATTATCTTGCAGTGGGTTGAAGTAGCTATCTGGAGCATACCACTGCCCAACAAGTTGGTCTTTCTGTTCAACGGTTAATAAACCTACATATATTGTACTCATGCTTTATATTCTTTTAAAATTTGTTCAATTGGTTTTTCAGATCTGCATCTACTTGCTAATGTTCTAACATGAACACCAATCATATCTGCCCATTCAGCTCGTGTTTTTGTTAATCCTTTATAAGTTAATAAATAATTTGTTCTTCTATTATTAGCTTGTTGTTTTTTAGTAGCCCAAATGCAATTATCTTTCGAGTAACCTTTATTAACATCTAATCTTTCAATAGTATGATTTTTAGAAGGTTTGTTTCCCATGTCATTTAAAAATGATTCAAAACTATTTACCCATTCGTTACAAACATTGATACCTCTTTCACCATAATATTTAAATGATGGATTGTTTTTATTGATACACCTATCTTTTATTCCTTGCCAAGTTTTATATTCAGGTGTTTTTGTTTTTCCATGAGTTTTATTATGATTATATTCATTCATACATCCACATGAAATATTCTTTTTTAGATATTGAGTAGTTAATTTTTTCTTTTTACCACATATACAAATTGCATCAAAATATTTAATATAATATTTATCAGTATGACTATATCCTATTATTGTATAATAGCTATTTTCTTTTTGAGTTATATTTTCCATACTCAAAGATACTAATAACAATTGGATTATACAAATTAATTTCATGGTCTAAATATTTCTGGACAAAGCCACTTGAAATGCTTGAACTGCTGTATAAAAGTTAGCTGCTTCAGTATCTGTTAAACCGTCACCGATTGAGGCGAAAGCATAATTTCTTAATGAATATGAACTAATAGCACCACTTGCGTTTATAGCAGATATAACTAATGCAGTAGTGCTTAATTGTGAACTTGTTTGTGCTGTATCAATTACTTTAATTCCATTCTTGTAACCTATTGTATTGGTTGCTGAATTTCTATTAGCTATAAATAAACCTCTTGAATCTGTATTAGCTACATTTGGATAAGTAGGCGTTCCATATTGAGAATAAAATTTATTATCAGTCCATCGTGAAATCAAACTATTTTCAACAGCACCTGTCCCCGAACCCGAACCCATATCATATCCACCAGAAACATTTGTCCTTGAATATATTGATAAATGTCCGCTTGATATGCTTAATACTGAATTAGGGATTAATCCTGTGTTACCATAACCATTTGCACTACCAGTAACACCATTAGAATTCCAAGTCCAGCCACCATTCCAAGTAATTTGATATTGTGCTGTATTACGCAAATTATAAGAATGACTTGTGCTACTTCCACCTACAAACGGATAAACCGCTTTCATCTTAGTCCAAAGTCCATCCGCTTTCATTCCTATAACAAGGTTGTTTATAGCGTTTGCTTCTACTTGGTCAACTATTCCAGCATTAGTTACAAAGGCTTGTGCATCTGCATCTGAAACTGTTTGTGTGCCTATTGAACGTCCTAAAGTTGTTTGAAATGCTTGTACCGCTGTGTATAAGTTAGCCGCTTCGGTGTCACTAAGTCCGTCTCCTATTGAAGCAAAGGCTAAATTATGAGGAGCGTATCTACTTATAGATACGTTATTTTCTACAAAAGCATTTAATAAAATTCTGCCATTTGATAAACCAGTTGAATTAGATGTGGCGTTTATTAATGTACTTGTATTTCTATATAATTTTTGATTAGTTGACGTTATTCTACTTGCAGTTAATAATCCAGTTGTATTAAATCCAGTTCCATTTGTTAGAGTTGAATTATTAACCATTATATATGGGTCATTTGCATATGCCAATATTAATAACCCATTACTGCTAAAGGCAGATGTTGCACTTCCTATTAAACATTCATTACTATTAGATTTATTGGTTCTTGAATAAACGGATGCGTGACTTGAATTTTGAGTTAAGTTTGCATTTGGTATTAACTTAGTATCTGCATACGCATTAGTTCCGTTTCCTGTTATACCATTTGAATTATGAGTGTATCCACCACTAAACACTAATCTAAACGCAGCATCCAAATCCCTTGGGTCTTTTAAGTTCCATTTATGCTGAGCAGCTGTACCACCTACAAACGGATACAAAGCTTTCATCTTACTCCAAATGCTATACCCTTTCAAGTCAGTAACCAAAGTATTAATAGCCGCTTGTTGTGTAGGGTTAGTGATTGAAGCCGCTGTTATAAATGCTTGTGCATCGGGGTCAACACTAGGGGTTAGTGAAGCCAAATAAATACCAGTATTTCCACCTAATATAACAGGCATGATTATGCTACGTAAATGATTATAAACTCAGTACCAGCTGCATCATAAGCAAATGAAGTAAAGTAATTATTTACAGCATCTGCTGAGAAATTCAATACTTCACCTGGTTTAATGTTTAAAGCACCGCCTAATACACTTCCATTAGCAGCTCCTACGTTAGCAACCGATACAGAATAAAAAGTAGCAGCTACAGAGTTTACATTTCCTGCGGCAGTTGGTCTTAATATACCAGGAGTTCTTGCTACACCTGTACCTCCTATAATATTAACATCTAGTCCTGTATCTGCACCAATAGTAGTGCTAGTAATGTCGTTACCAGCAGCATCATGTACATTAACATTTAGTTCTGCATTTGGGTCTATAGAATTTACTTTTGTTAGTAATTCTTCTTGTCCAGTTACTTTAGCTTTTACGTTATTAGGGCCAGTGATGGTTACTTCTTTCAAACTCATGGTAAAAAATTTATTTAAAATTACGATTTTATTTTTTTAATATTTTTAAAAGAGCTTAATAAATTTTAATACTCTAATAATCTTTTGATTTGGTCGTAAGTAAAAGTATTATACTCAGTAGTATTATTAGCAATATCTCTTGTATCGTAGCAATTTAATATCTTTAATACTCTTCTTTTGTTTTTAAGTAAATCTAACAATTCACAATCTACATTTCCAAATTGTAATTGTTTTAGATATCTTAAAACACATTTGCTATACTCACATTGTTTTTTCCAGACTAATAATTTAAAACATTGTACTTCAGGGTCTTCTGGTATAGTAACACATTCTTCTACTCTAAAATATTCAAATAGTTCTGCTCCTATAGATATTAAAGCGTAATCTCCTAAAGGACATGCGCTGTCGTTAGTTAATTCTCCCCAAGTAGTAGTATTTCTTAAAAATACCCATTTTGTTCCGTTCCATCTAATTCTAAAAATAGCTGTAGTAGATATAGGTAATTTAAAATTATAAAAATATCTACCGTTATATGTTCCGTATTCTTTATTAGTCGACATGGAAAATATTTCATCTTCTCCATAAATTTTATAGACAATCTTAATACAATTACAAGGTGTTTGGGTAGACATTTATAATTAATTTATATAATATTCTGTAATAAGAACTCCTCCACTATTTGCTCCTAATCCTGTGTAACTTCCGTTACCTCTTAGGCCCATACCTCTTCCTACATCAGTCGTCATGAGCACTACTGGATTTCCTGAAAATAATAATTGATTAGCTGTTGTATCTTGAGGATAACCTTTTGGATCTTCATTAGCTGGTCCTGCTGAAGATAAATGTGTTCCTCCTCCTAGTGCTGTTTTTAAACCTCCTAATTCTGTGAAAACAATTTGACCTTTTTCGCCATTAATAAAAAAATTTCCACTAGTTGCTACTCCTCCCCAACCAGGTGTTATTATATTTGGACTTCCTGGAGTAATAGTAGGAGCAAAGCCTCCGCCTGCAGTTATTCCATTAAATATTGTAGCTCCTCCATTTTTTAGTAATCCTGCACCCGAAAAAAGTCCTGCTGTTCCTATAATATAGTTAATTACTTGCCCTGGAGTTACAGAAAATATATGTCTTACATAAGCTCCTCCTCCTCCTCCAGCATAAACTTGGTCTGCTAAAAATGCTGATGCACCTCCACCACCTATTAATTCTACTTGAATTGTATAAACATCTGCTCCTACAGTGTAAGTATTAGCTCCAGGAGTTCTTTGTAGAGGTAAAATTCTTGCTCTAACTTCTCCTACTCCAGCAGGTCCTTGAGGTCCTGGAGGTCCTGTTAAGTCGCTACTTGTCCAAGTAGTTCCATCAGACATTAAAATAGTAAAAGTACCATCTCCGTTATCTGTTGTAGATACAATACCTACTCCATCACTCCCTGAGAATAAAGTTACTTCATCGCAATTACCGCATTGACACATTGTAATAAATATTTAGCATCCTTTACAACCGCAGTTGCAATTAGATATAGTTTGACAATAAGTTGTTGCACTTGCTAGCAAAGATTCAACAGTGTCAAAGTCTTTACAAGAAAATGCAGATTGAATTCCGTAGATAAATATTTCCATTTGATCTACTTGTTCTTTTAATTTTATAGTATTTTCTGAAGAACAAGAATCTACTAATTTTTGTACTAATCCGTCTTTACAAGCACACAAGTTACATAAGAATAAAGTGTATTGAGTGGGATTAGTGTAAGTTGAGTATATCTCTCCTATCCAACCTGTTATGGTATAAACTATTTTATATATACCATCTGGATTACCCCAATTGATGTTATCTAAAATAGTAAAAGCTGGTGGAGTAGGATAACCTGTAGATCCTAAATAAAGGTCTGTAGTACTATCTTTTAGTATGATAGAACTAGCAATGGTATAACCATTAATAGTAATTGGCCCAACAGTTTGAGAAATGCTGACGATATAAGTACCGCCGTTATTACTTCCTGTCCCTGTTATTATGCCTACTATTGTAGTTCCAGGAGCAATCCCTGTTCCTGTTAATAATTGACCTATTTGAAAAATTCCAGAACCGTGTGTAGTATCTGTAAAAAGAGTTCCTGCTATTGTACCAGATGTAGAAATTGCAACAGGACTAGCGCTTGTTGCTTCTGGATAAATGTTTACAATACTTGTATCTATTTGGGCTGCGTCTAAATTTGCGCCACCCCAACCTCCTGTATTTGCTGTCGCGTAAGGATTAGTTTCTTCGACTAACTTGATTTTATCACAAGCTGTTTGTACTACCGAAATACGTGGAATTAAAGCCATTTGTAAAATTTTTAGTCAAAGTTACTATAAAAAAATATAGTAGCCCACCACTAGACAGCAAATTTTGTGGTGGGACTACTATGGGGCGGAGAATTACAACTCGTTCAACAGTGTGTTAGGAGTAAATCCTAAAACTGTAAGTACTTCACGGCCTGTGTTAGCTGTAGAAGAAAGTGAACCTAAACCTGCAGCATCTGCAAGGTTAGTGTAGATAACTACGTTACCTTTTCCACCAGCCATTGCAACTAGACCTGAAATAGACTCTTCCCAAGCGATGTTGATAGAAGAATATTTAGAAGTAAGCGCAGTGTTACCAGCTACACCAGGGATTTTAACAATCGCATCTCTTGGGATAGAAGGAACAGCCAATTGGTTGTTTTCTCCTTCGAAACCGTAGCTCATGTATTCATCCATAGCAACTTGTTGCCATACACCGTTACCATTCTGAGCACCTTGTACATGTGTTACAAGAGTAGTAGAATCAGAGAAAGTAGCAGTAAATCTGTTAGCGTAGTAATCACGGAATTGGTTAACATCAAATGCATCAGCGATACCGATGATTCTGATACCAAAGTTAGCAGCAGCAGCTAAAACTGGAGTGATAAACTCAGCAGCACCTGCAGCAAATGTACCAGTAGTACCATTGTAAGGAGTGCTAAGAGTTAAACCTGCAACAGAAACAGCGTTTACTTTGTAGATTGGGCTAGTTACCGCAGTACCAAAACGTACATAAGAACCTACAGAAAATTCAGCAGCACCTGATACAGTAGCAGCTACAAAGTTAGAACCAAAAGTAGCAGTTAAAGTACCTGTAGCAGCTGTAGTAGCAGCACCTGCATTGTCACAAATAGTTTCGAAACGTAAGTATCCGTTTCCTGGCTCGTTTTTAAAGTTAACATAACCAGACTTAGCCAACAAAGAAGCTAATTCAGCTTGAGTTGCAGTAGCGTCAGTACGAACTGGACCAGCAAACAAACTGAAAGGTTGAGAGCGGTTAGCTGCATCGTTATCTCTCTTACGGATTTTGATCCAGAAATCAGAGTTGTTAGATACAGGAAGAGCTCCAGTAGTACCGTTATAACCAATAACAGTAATTTGTTGTACTGCTGCTTTGTGACGAGACAAAGTCATATTGATTTTACCTTTAGTAAGGATAGGAGATTTCATTAATGGAATTCCTGTTCCTCTACCTTCTACAACTAAGAATTGTCCTGTTGATGGAAGCGCTGCAAAAGCTGCTGCATCTAAACGATTCAATCCTAAATCTGTAACTACGATAGCACCTACTCCTAAATTTGCGTCAGATACTTTAGCACCTGCTGCTGGAAGAGCTGCTGTTAATTGGTTTACGTCGCTCAAAAGAACACTAAACACATTGTTTGCTTTTCTTAACATTTGAATTTAATTTAAGTTAATTATTATTTATTACTTATTCTAGATCTTTAAAAGATTCTATATTTTGCATTTTTTGTTCTTTAACACGATTCATCATTAAATCGGTTGCGATGTCGATAATAACTCTATGAGTTGAATCATCTAATTCGCAGTTTCTCTGATTAGCAGAAGTAGTTCTATCTACTACTATTGACTCAGGGTTTTTAACATATCTAATATGGTAATTAGTAATGTTAAAGGTTTTATCTGTAAAGAGCTCGTGGCGCTTTGCAGTTGCTGGAGCAGAAGGCAGAATTCCCGTAGTAGCTCTGTTATATTCTCCTCTCCAAACTCTCGCTAGACCGTATGATTTAGTAAAAGGTTTTTTGTACTTATTCCAAGAGAATCTTTGAATCTCATTGTGAGCTATTGTTATAACATAAGCTATTGTAGGAGTATTTGTAGTACAATCTATCTTATCTAATGTACACTGTTCGTAAATAGTGTACATGTGGTCTAATGGTAAATCAAAGAACTTTCCTTCTACATCTCCGTTAGTAATTATACCAACTTGAGACCCAGATGCTGGGCAAGAAGCAGCGTCTTTTATTAACGCTGCGAGCCCTTGGTTTCTTATTTCAATTTCCTCAAAGCCTTTGCCTTTTCGGTTATTTAGTTCATCGAAATATTTCTTAACGTATAATGTCTGGGCTTCTGATAATACAGAAGATAATTCAAAATCTTCGTATCCTGGAGAACCAAAGCTATCCGAGCGATCAAGCTTTAATTCTAACTCATTGGCCATTTGATTTGCAGTCATTATTAGCTACGTTTTGATAATTCAATTTTTCCTTTAATTCTTAATTTAACTTCTTGATTATCAGGGTTTAGTAAGTAATTTACAACATCTGTAAGGTCACCTAATTCTGAACCATTATCAAGAGTATATCTTTTTTCTCCTTTGCGAATGATAGCACCCGCTTCAACAGCTTCTTGTACAAAGATACGTTCATTGTATTGAGGATGGTTAACAATTTCCAAGAAATATTTTGGACTCTTGTCTACTACATTTAGTATCTCATTTTTCAACCAATCTTCTGTAGCTGTTGCAGGAATAGTTCTACCTAAAGATTTAATAAATCCAATAGTAGCTTTCTTGCTGTTTGTAATCTCTGCGAATTTTACATAAGCTTGAGCTTTCAAACTTGCTTCTTCTAGTTTTTGAGTAGTAACCTTACTGTCATCTACAATCATAAACTCATAAGTAGCTTTTAGCGATCTGTCTTCGTAAGATGGAGAAACTAACATCTTATTAGCTAATAGAATGTAATATTTTAACATGTCTAAAGGCTGATTAAGATTTAATGTTAATCCTTCTTTAGTAAGAATAACTCTACCTCTTCTATCACTTCTCCAGAAGTTTTTATCTGAAGGAAGTGTAGGGTTTAAATCTACTCCTAACTCTTTTTCAAAGAACTCTTTTTGAGTCATTCCATTTGGGAAAGACTCCATATATTTTTGGATTTTAACTCTCTTTTGATCGTCTAAAATCACTTTAACTCCGCCACCTTTGGCTTCGCTGTTTAAAGGCACTTGGTAACTTCGTTTAACTTTATTATACAAGAACGGGTCTTTTTGTCTTTCTTGTCCCTGTACTAATAGAGTGCTCCATTTACCTGATGACTCTACTGGTTTTACTGATACAATTCTGTCTTGTAGAAAAGAACCATAAACCAATTTCTCTTTCTCTGCTGTTTCCATTTTTTTGCTGTCTTTAATAATTAATTCTCTGCTTTGAAAAAAATGGCCCCTGAGGCGTTCAACTCCCAGGGTACCATCTTTCTAGGTTGATTATCTTTCAATAGAAAGTCTCAAATCTACAACTTTAGTTGGGTCTTCGATCATCAAGCCACCCCATTTTTGGAAGTGTACTTCATAACCGTCTACACGTGAAGCTACCATTTTAGGTGAACCTTTACCTGCAGGAGAGAAAGGATCTCTCATACCTGGGATGTATGCCCAGTTGTAATCTGGAACTCCTTTTGGTTTAACTCGGTAGATACCTGCATTGTCTCCGTAATCTAATGCAAGGATTCTGTGAGATTCCACGATACCTTTTCCATCTGGGTGACGTTGTGGGAAGTATACATCATCATCGAAGAAATCAACGATCTCAACCATGATAACTACTCCGTTGTACCACTCATAAACGTTCCATTGTGGTTCCATAGCACCTTTAGTGTTTTTACCACCTAGGTTTCCTGGATCCGTATCTTTAAACAAGAATTTATCAGAGATAACAGTAAATTTACCTGTTCCTTGTTTAGCTTGGATTTGTTTAGAGATTTCGATAGCACCGAATTCACCTGTTAGTAAGTGGATAACACGTTTTCCACGCTCGATTTTACCAACACCCATATCTAACAACAATTCTAAATGCCAATCAAGGTCGTAAGTATTGTAGTAGTGAACGTTAGATGGAGCGATTTGCTCGAAGAAACCTGAACCAGATTCGATAGCATATTTAGTTTTATCATCTTTGTTCAAGTATTTGTGGTCAGCTGTCCAGTTTTTCTTACCGTACATCAACATACGAGCAAACATTTCTTCACACTGGTGGTGAGCTACCATATCTTGGTAGTTAATCCAGATAGATTCTTGTTGTCCTTTGTAGTTAAATCCAAACTCTAATGGTTCGTTTTTACCTTTGTTGATTGTGTTACCTGCTACTTCATATTCCATTCTCAATGTAGATGGACGGTTTTCCATTCTCCAAGGAGATGTAAAGTAAGGCTTCGCACCTTGGTAAGAAAGAGTTGATGGAGACAAAGAGTAGAATTTAGACCAACGGCTACCGATAGCTAATTCCTCAGAAGGAACAGATTTAGTAGAGTTGTCAGTTACTAATTCAACTTCAACTTTGTAACGAGAACCAGCATCCATAGCTTTTTTAACTAATAAATGGTAGTCATCAACTTCACCTCTTAGAACGTTTGTTTCTTCAAACAATGGTTCATCAAAGATTAAGTAGAAACGCTCTCCGTTAGCACCTACGTTAGCAGGGAAAGTACCTGCAGAAATAGTAGCACCAGAAATTGTTTCAGCGTCAACTAGAGGCAAGTTTTTGTCGTGTTGACCTTGCAACATCCAGTTGTAAAATCCGTTTTCTTGTTCTACCTCTTTAACAGGGAAACGATCTACGAATTCACGTAATTTACCTTGAAGATTAGTTTTGTAGATTTGTTTAATCACATTGCTAATCAACTGTGGTTTTTGTTGATACAAAGAATGGAAGTGGTTATCTGTAACCAAACCATTGTAATCTTTAGCTTCGTACCTTTGTAATGGAAGTAATTGAGCCATTTTGCTTTTTTAATTAAATTGTTAGACGGTATATGTTTACTTATTTTTAAAAGCTCTTTCGAGCAAATTTAAAGCGTTTTCTGTTTTCTTAGAAGTTTCAACAGCTGTGTTTCTGCCTACTCTTCTGTCTTCATTTGCAATTATTTTATCTAGTTCGTTTATCGCAGTTGTTTTAGCGACTGCTTTTAATTTAGAGATATCTGGTTTAAATCTACCTTCTCTATCTAAATTAAATAATCCTAATGTATCATAGTAGTTAATTAACATCTCAAACTCTACAGGATTTCTTTGTTGTTTGTACATTAAAGAATTTAATTCTTTTCCTGTTTCTGGGTCTTTATATACTGGGTTTAAGATATTACTTTTTAGTTTATCTTTAGAAACCTTATTAAGATTTAATCCATCAATAAATGTGTCTCTACTATCGATGTTGGCTAATAGATTTTCAAAAGCTTTTGTTTGTGCTGCAATTTCTGCTTTAGTTTTATTTTCCTTGACTACTCTTGACTCTTGTACTATAGCTTCGGATTCTGCTTTTAACTGAGGAATAGCTTTTAGAGCTTTGTCCGTTAGTTTGCCAGCAGTAACTGCATCATTGATTGCTTCGACAGCATCGTCGTCAGTAAAGTTTTTAGACTTTAACTGTTCGAAGTAAATCTGCTTTTGTAGGTCTATGTTACCTTTAACATCTTCTACATTTAGGTTGTCAAAGAACTCTAATCTTTGTGCCATCATTATAGCTTGGTCAGTCTCGTCAAATGCATCTTCGATTTCTAAGAATCTTTTCTTTGCAGCTGGTAGACTTTTACGCCAATTTTCTTCAGCACTTTTAAAATTAGTTTCTACTGTTTTGTTCATCAATTCTTTAATGGTATCAAGAGTACCAGGTAACTCGTCAAGTTTCTCAACCTCCGCGGCTGTAAGAATTCCTGCTGTTACTAACTCTTTCATTAAAGCTTTGTAAACTGCTTCGTTTCTAGTTTCTCCATCACTAGAACTTTTACCAGTATCTTTTGTAGCTGCCGCATCTTTATTATCATTTGCGTAAGCTCCTTCACCTGTTTCCGTTGTTACAGGTTTAAATTCAAAGTCTTCAGATTCTCCTGCTGAAGATGTTGTAGTGGTTTCGTCAGAAGTATTATCTCCAGCTTTTACCGCTGCATTTAATTCTTCTGGGGACATTATCTGTAGCCCGTCGAATAATTCGTCACTCATATTTGCTGTCTTAATTGGTTACAATATTAAAAATAATTTTATACTAGGTCTAAAAAATCTTTATTATTTTGCTATAATGCTATGGCTTAATTAGATTCCTTAGACTGTTTTACCTTCAGAGCTTCTCTCTGAATATCTTCTTTTTCTCTGTTTGCTCTTTCTGTTTCAGCTAGTTTTTGTTCTGCTATACGTACTTGATTGTTTTTATAGTTCTCATCTACATCAGTGCGACGGATATCTAAGAAATCATCAATACCGTTTTTATCAGTGTCGATTCTTGCTCTCTCAGATTCTATATTACCAGTGACGTGTCTAGCTGCATTACCTGCTTCTTTTAATTGCGCTATTTCTAAATCTGCTTGAATTTGTTCACGTTTAACAGCTATCTCATCTTGGTGTTTCTGAACTTCAAACTGTAGTTTTTGTTGTGCAGCTTCATTTGCGGCTTGAGATGCTTGTTGTGCTTGGGCAATTTTCTTCTCTTCCATTGCTCTGTTTTCTTCTTGAATTCTTTTAGCAGAATCCTGTAGTCTTTTAGCAATGTCTTGTACAGACTCAGATTGAGATATAGCAATTAAATCTGATATAGTAGCTTGGCCATTTTGAATAGCAGCTTGAGATAACGATCTAAGATCTTGATAAAGTTGTTGGTCATTAGTAGAGTTAGATACGTGTAGGTCATACTCTGTAGAAACAAACTCATCTAGTTTACTAATCATTTGTTGGCCCATATCGTCTAATAAAAATTGGCCTTTACGAGGGTTTAGTTTGTATGCGTATTTACAACATTCTAAGAATTTAGTAAGTACTCTCTTACGGAAGTTAGCATCTATAGCGAACCATTTTTCTGTAATGTTAGAAGACTGAGTCATTTCGGTAGCCGTATTTCCTACAGCTTGACGATTACTAATTTCGCCTTCTCTAGCTCCAGATACTCCCGCTAATTTACCTAGAGTATTTTCTATGTCTACTAATAAATTAGTGTACATTGATATTGCATTAGGATCTCCTACTTGTACTTGCTGTGCAGTAAGAGTATTAAATGCTCCTGCCGATTTTCCTTGAGACGGCCCTTTTAGTATTTCATTAGTAGGGTCTAACCAAGCGAATTTGTTGATGGTCACGTATCTCATCCACTCTTTTGGATCCCAACCTGATGGTACCAAAGAAGAATTTAATGCAGTAAAGGACCCCTTATAGGTTGCGATTTCTAGCTCTCTTTTATAATATGCGATATCATAAGAATAGGCAAGAGGCTTCATAATGTCCATAAGAGATTGGACTTTGTAATCATTGGTCGAGTTAACTGATCCTATATAAGGCGGGGTCCCTTTAGATTTGTTAACTAAAGATTTAGATGCATAAGGTAAAGGTCTCATCATCGTGTAGATATGGTCAGCAATTTTAGTAGCTTCCATCCACTCATTTACCCATATCCATTTTACTACTTCACCTAATTCTTTCTTAGGTTTATAGTCTTCAGGTACCCAATCTTTTTGCTCGTTACCTTCGTCATCAAAGTAAGTTAGTTCCCCTATTTTTCTACGAGATCTCCAACATACTTTTAATACGCGGACGTTTCCGTAAGTATCAAATGCTCCAGCAAAAGTACGAGTACCCATCTCATTAGGATAAAATATACTCAGTGCTCCTTGCTCTCCATAATAATCATAGATAGATACGTCACGGTTTAGACCGATACCGCCTCCTCCCATGGAAGCATCTACTTTACCACGCTCTAAGAAATCTACGTCGTCAGCTGATAATGTATCCCAATAATCATCTATTACTTGTCCGACAGATTTATAACCGTATTCAACAATGATATCTGCATCGTCAATATACATAGAGTTGCCTCCCATTGTGTAAAGATTCATAGGATTAACCCTTCTCATTACTGGGTTACCTCCTAATACTCCACAATACATAATCTCTTCACCTCCTACTAATAAATCTTCAAATGTTCGTAGGAAAATAAAATCGAAGTCTCCTTCTTTGTATTCTTTTTTAAGTATTTTGTTAGCTACTGTTTCCGCCACATCCTGGAACTCATAAGTTTGATAGTGTTGTAAAGCTTTAAGTCTTTTTTGTATTTCTTCTTCTGTGATAGAAGTAGAGTTAATAATCCCTGTTACTTCGGCTTTTATTTGTTCCATCAATTGCTGCTCTTTACGAGAAATAGCTTCTGAATCATTAGAAGAAATATAAGCTTTAAACTCTTTTCTTCTTGTAGCGTATTCCCCTAGTAGCAAATTAATTTTAGAATTTTCTATACCAACATGTTGAAAACTTGCTGGAAGAGATTCTAAGTCTAAGTTATCTGGGTTTATATATTTTTCAAAATCTTTTACGTTAATGATATTAGCTCTTAGATTATAATTAGCTTTTTTATTTTTAAAGTTAGAACGTAGGTTAACATCAGATGTTAACAAGTGCTCTGCGAAGTCTACATTCTTCTTGTACCAATTGTCATCTTTTTCTGCGTCAGATAGTTTCTGTCTAGGGAAACTAATATAACCTTGCATTTTTACTGGTGAGCTCATAGTAAAATTTTATTTAAAACACAAATCTATGAATAAAAATTTGAATTAATTGTGCCAATAGGTTTCTTTTTTAATACACCCATATTTGCCCAATAAGGATCGTCTAAGAATGTCTTAACTTCTTCTACACGTTGAGTAACCTCTTTGTACATAGTAGAGTCTAACCACATTAACATACCTAAAGCAGAGACTCTATCGAAGTTACCATCAGGATTCCACATAACTAATTCTGTTAAGAGTGCGGGTGAATATATAGTTTCGTACACTCTGGTTTCTGAAGTTACAGATATTCTTTCTTGTAGCCAAGATTTTATCATATTACGCGCTTCTGCGTTAACTGCACCAGAGGCATTAATACCTTTGGCAGTGTTAGTTCCCGCGCGATAAGTATCTACAGATCGTAACTGATAAGGAGTTTCTGCGAGTAGATAAGTACACTTGTTTTGATCAAAGTGGTTGTAAAGACCGATGAGGTTTTTTTCATACATACCTACGGCGTTATAGTACAGCAAGAGTTTACGACAAACTTCGTAGAAATCTTTAGCTTCGGAAGTTCTTCCTGTGTATTCTGCTACTACTTGTCTAGTTAATCTATTCATTATTAAGATACTAGGTAGTGAGTCAGTAGTAGACTTGTCCTTATCTACGACGTCGATGCCTGCAATGTAAACACCGCGAGGAATAACTCCTTCGGGATTTTTCTGAGGCTTAACCCATACTTCTATGCATCCTTTTTTCTCGTCGTTTCGTGATAATGGAAATTTACGTATAGGTTGCGCATCTTGTTCTGTATAAAATTCAGGTTCGTTTTTTTCATTAAAACTGATGTGTCCTTTAAAGCTAGCTTCTGTGTACTTAGAATATTTACCTCCTTCTACCTCAGCTAATTGTTCTTTTAGTTGTAGGGTAGGAAAGAAAGCGCCTTCTAGAATTAAGAAAGCTTCAGACGGTGCCATCGGGCCATTGATAATTTCTGTTTGGTAAACAGTGGGGTCAGAAGATTTCTTAGCGATTTGTCTCTTGTTCTCAATAAACATTGTCGCTAAGTCTAAATCTGTTTCTAAGTTAGAACCTTTCTTAAACTCGTTAAGAGTTTTAGAATAAGGTACGAAGTAACCTATTCTACCTCGGTGTTCCCAAATATCATCAAACTGTATGCAGTTATAATCTTGTGGATTTCTAAAAATACTTTCAGCATATAAAGCCGCTCTACCTGATACCAAACCTCCTGTTCCTAGGGCCCAGATTACTAGGTTTTTCTTAGCTTTAGAAGCTTGGATAGCTTCAATGGCTCCCCAAGATTCTTTAATATTATACATGAACCCGACCTCATCTAGTGCAACTAAGTTGGCACGAGTACCGTTAGCTGCTAGAGGATTATCTTTAAACGTTCTATGGTATAATTTAGATTTAGATAAATCTGCTGTGATATATTTATTAGAAGCTAATGAACCTGAGAAGTTCATAAACAAAGGCGATGGATATTTATCTTCACCTGACTGAAAACTTCCAGGTAGTAACTCAAATGCCGTCTTTACCTTTGCTACTAATGGCTCGGTATATTTAGTGTCAATGGCACCTATAATACTTTCTGATGAAGTATATTGTTTTAGTTTACGTCTTTCTAAATAATCATCGTAGTCTGTAGCGCCGTCAAATAAAAAGTTATGGGCAACTATAGCAGAAGTAGAGTAAGACTTACCTGATCCCCGTGCTTGTATGCTCATAAAGTGTTGTGCAGAATTTTTATACAGTGGCTTACCTAAATCTTTACCGTGGTTTTTGCGTAAGTAATCTCTTGCAGTAACGTAAGTAAGTTTATTAGCCTCAGCTTCTGTAATACGTTTTAATTTAATAGCTAACTCTTTTTCGGGTCCGTATTTTCTATCGCAAGTATATTGCTTGTCTAACTCAAAACCTGAGAAGCCGCGGCACTCTTCGTATATCAGGAATAACTCCCAATCGATGTCTCTTAAAAAGGGTAACCCGAAAGCTTGAGCTACAGATGTATCATCTTCGAATTGAATGTTGTGGAAGTTGATGTAGTAGTAAAGAGGTCCAGGCATCCATTTGCCAGAGACCCAATGACCTTCTATGCATTTGCGTTTCTCGCCTTTCCAAAATCCTACACGCTCGTAGTACTCTAACTCTGGATGAAAATTAGGGACGTCTTTAAGTCTGAAGTTAGAGTTTTCTATTATCATTAGTTAATTTTTAAACTTGGCCATTTATTATCTGGGCATGCTTCTTCAGGTACTCTTGATTTCCATGCTAGCGAACAGCCGCATATATTGCAGCATGATTTTATTAGTGGCGCACAATCAGTAGATTTGCTAGAACAGTTATTGCAGATTTCTAATCTTGTTTTTGCTATATCTTCAATAGCTTTAGTTCTAACAAAATTATTAGTGGCTCCTTTTAAAATGTTTAATTTATGTTCCCATATATTTTTAAGGTCTGGCATATTCTTATGTTTAAATTTCACCTGAGTCAGATAGAGAGGCGATAGATTTGCCTTTCTTGGTAACTTTCTCCTCATCGTAATCTTTCTTAATCTTTTTATAATCCTCAAACATCTTAGGAGTATTGCTCAACATCTTGTCTAATTTAACTAATTCATCTGTATCAGATTGACTAATTGCTTGTTTATATAATTCTTTTAATGAATTATCTCTCATCATCATTATCTCGTTCCAAGTTATTAGTGCGCGCTCAACGTCGGATAATACAAGAGACTTAAACGTGTCAATAAGAGGTTGTATAGATGCCCATCTAAACTTAGGATTTTTAAGAAAATCTTTTGCTAAGATATCTAGTTTGTTAGGAAGATTAAAAAACTTAGACTCTGGATGAAATGCATAATGTACTGCCCACATAGTACGTGAGCTATCTTCTTTACCTTTAGACTTATCAGCATCGTAGAATTTGTTAAACTCTTCTAAGATAACTAACTCAGCGTTAAAGGTCCAGAAATTATTTTCATGTAGCGCTTTCATTGTGTCGTTTTAGCTTTTCCCAAAGTTCTTCGTAAGTACAAGAAGAAACGTATTCTCTACCTCCTGACATTACAATCGCTGATTTACTCTCAGGTAGAGGAGTAATAGAATCTATATGGTAAAATGTAGCAAGTTGTTTTGCTTTTAAAGACTTACCGTCCATGGCTACTATTTCTAATGTTATATTCATTGTTCTTGTTTTAATTTAATACAGTGATTGGCGTAGTTAATCTTGCGTTTAATAGGCACAAACTTGCCGAAATTATCAATGTGTATAATGTCAAAGTTATTAATATCAAACAAACCTCGGTCATCCTTTTTAGGGCTAGAAATAGTAGTAGCTATTTTTTCACTAAATAGGCTCCATATTTCTTCTGCTTGGCCAAGAGTTATGTTATGGCGTCGAGCTATAGTGTTTAGTATTTCTTGTTGTCTATTCACTAGGTAGTTCAATTGTTATATCAAAATCTTCTTCTTCTAACACAGGTGCTTTAGCTGCATCATGTTGGTATTCTGTAGGAGAAGTAGCTGTAGCAGGAAGAGGCATCTCTGTAGCTTGCTTAATCATCTCCGTTTCTAACTTAGTATTAAAGTCAGATTCTTCAACTTGCTGTGCAACAGGTGTTTGCACAGAGGTCATTACGAAATTAATTTCTATCTTAAACCCGTCTCCATCTGGCTTATATCTAAGTTCTGGATGTAAAATATTATTATCGTCTAATAAGGGTCTACTAAATAGTAACTTCTTTTTAAGTCTGGAAATAATAACATTAAACTGTTTCTCTTCTAGCTTTACTAAGTCACGTATTTCCTTACGCATATCCGTAGATAATATAAACTTAGCACGTTTGTCTTCAGGCAACATGCTGTACTCGTTATCGAGCTTGATAATCTCAGCTAAAACATCACGCTCTTGCGGCGTAAGGTTTAGCATGAAATTCATGAAAGCTAGGATTTGCTTATATATCTTACTCGGATTCGAAGGAAGAGATATTATCTTTCTTTGCTTCATCTATTATAGTTTTTTGTAGTTCTTTATCGGCAGCAAGAAACTTAGCTACTTCATGCCAAGTTGTTAGGGCTCCTTGTGTGATAGCTGCTATTGCTTCAACACAAACATGGTACTCCATATTTTTAGAGTCAATGTTGTTAGGACGTCCGAAGCGTAATTGCTGTATAACATGTTCGCCGTAACCTAGTTCTTTGACAATAAAATCAAAGTGCCAAGATTTGATAGCTTCCCCAGTTGGAGATGTCTCATCTACTGGATAAGATTTGTAAGCAAATTGTAGTCCTTCGCCTAGTGATTTTTCTGTAGCTAGCATAAAGCTTGTAGCAAGTATCTCCTTAACTACATTTAGTTTCTCCGTTGTTCCCATCTTTTATAAAACATTTAAGTGTAATTTGGTTAGGGGATAATATAATACTAGATTCGAAAACCTTATCGTGCTGTCTACAATAAGGTTCGAATCGTCGTTCTAGGTCCCATAACCTGTTAATAATCTTATCTAAATTCTTAGATGTCAATTCTCCAATCTCCATCAGCAGTCCTCTAATAGTAAGTCAGATAATTTGTACTTGCCTCTAGAGATGGTGATAAGTAACTCACGATCTTTTAAGGACGCTAGCATTTTCTCTAGTGCTGGTAAAGAACATCCTAGCTTAGTAGCGATATCTTGCTTATTAATTTTATCTGCGTACCAAAGATTATCTACAATATGCATTTGCTTCATAATATAATAAAGCGCATGGAAACTCTTATCGTTAGATAGGAGAAGTATGCTGTCTGTAGTATCTAGTGGCACGTAGATCATGGGACAAATATAATCATTTTATAATATCTACCAAAAAATAATTAAATATTATAAAAAATTTATATTTAAGATATAAAAGGTTGGAATATATTAAACACTTGTTTATCTATGGTTTTGCGTTTACGTGCTACAAAAGGATTTAGCATATAAATAACTCTTATCTCTCCCATTATCCTGCCTTTAATTTGATAAATAACTCCGTGGTTCATAAGCGACTTTAGGAGCTTTAAAAACATAGCCTTAGAAGAATAGCCTAAAAACTCTTGTAGAGTATCGTGGGTATGGGGAATGGGTCCGTTATAAATGATGTTGAGTGAAGTCTTTAAATCCTGTGCCATTAGTAAGAGGTTAGACATCTCTGTCTTGGACAATAGTGTGTTTAAATACTTAACGGTTTTAGAATCTAGTATTACAAAGTCATCAGAAGTGATAACTACAAAATCTCCTTCTTCAGTTACTGTGATGGACACCTTATGTTTGGAAACTTCAGATTCTAGAATCTCTCCTGTGTCCAAGTTAACATACTTACTAGTATCTATTGGAACTTGTTTCTTGCTACGAGGCTTAGTGATTTTATTACTCATAAAACAAAGATAAGAATTATTATAAAAATATTATAATAACTCTGGTAAAAAATGTACAAAAGTACTATTTATAGTACCTGGAGGTGCTCTCAGGTACTATTTATAGTACCTCAGTAAAATCGCTACAGGCCTTACTGGCATTGGGATAGAAGCCTATTTTTATGCGTTTGATGCTTATTATTATTATTTGGAAGTTTAAAAACAGTACCCCCTACTAACTAAAAAAGCGGAAATATCCCCCCTCTCATAACATATATATTTTTATATTTTTTTGGAGGTTGTGAGATAGAGGTCGTGGTTACCACCTAACACAACAACCCCTACTAAAGTTTGGGCGGGGAAACACCCCGTCCGTGTCAATTAACCTTAAAACTTAGAAACCATGGCACTAAATTTATCAGCTCTTCAGAGCGCAATCAAAACTTACGGGGCACCGTTATATGCATCTGAACCAACTAACTACGCAGGTACTATACCACCAGCGGAATATGAGTTGGTTAACGACGGCACTGTCGTTAAATACACCGATGCTCAGGGTATCGTAATGTATTTCCCAATCCGCAAGTCTGTATTGACCGCAGGATTCGGTGAGGACCGTGTGTTCAACATCGCAGAGTTCGAGGCTACTCGTGACGCTGAGGGTGTTACCGCAGACGGTACAACCTGGTCGGTAACCAAGGGAGCATTAAAGGCATTCGCGTATTAGTACGTGGGTGCCTTGCACCCTTTTTTATTCATCTTGAACCTTAAATACGAGATGATTAATAGCAAATATGTATTTTATAACTAATTAATAATCAATACGTTATGAGACTAATAGTTGTTAATGGTGTTGTTACTAACCTATCTTGGATACTAAACACCAATGCTTAACTAAGCATGATTAGCCTATCATTAATAATAGTATGGCTAAATATAATAATACTTTAAAACCTAAATAAAATGCAAAAAGTAGTAATCAATAACTGTTACGGAGGCTTTGGTCTTAGTGATAAAGCTTTAGAACTAATAGCTAAAAGAAAAAATACAACAGACCGTATTAATCATTGGAGTTTACAACGAGATGATAAAGATCTTATAGCTGTTATAGAAGAATTAGGCACAGAAGCAGAAGGTCGTTGCTCTGAACTTAAAATATTAGAATTCGATGAGGGTGTTGAATATACTATCAGCGAATACGATGGCTCAGAATCTATCAAATACTATATTCCTGTAACAGCAGTAGAGTTAGCCAATGGTCTTACAATTACTAAACTAGATTTAGTAGGTAAATATTACAATCTTAGACTAGTAGATTAATACTAGTCTAAGTAACCCTTTAATTAGTAACCTTTAAAACAAATAATATGAACACTTTAGAACTTTTAAAAACTAGTAATGCTACCAAAATAGCAAACAATTTATTTCCTAATCATCACCAAATACCACAAGGATATTACCAAGATTTCCTTGATGCTTATATGATGATGGACCCTAAATTTATCAGAAACAATATGTCTGTAATAAACGAATCAGTATGGACATTTCATTTCGATAAAACTTTCTTCTGTATAGCCTTAAACCCTGGTGAATCAACAGAAGAATTATATTATGGAATACTTTAATTAATAACCTTTAAACTAAACAAAATGAAAAAGTTAACAGACCTTCGTGACTATGTACTACCTGTACAAATTTTCGCATTAATAACATTGCCATTAGTAATGGTAGTATTGTGGACTATACTAGTATCTGGATTATTTAGCATTGTAACTAATGCTACATTCACAGATATATCTTCCTCAAATGTAATGTGGACAGCAAACATATTCTTTTACTTCATATTCATGATCGCTACTGGTGACATGTTGTGGATTAAAAAGAATTAATAGCTAACTTTGTAATTATCAGCCCTTTGAAATATAAGGGCTATTTTTTGACCTAAAAATAACACCATGATTAGAAGAGAATTTGAAGATAAATTATACGAAATGTATAATGATATAGAACAATTTGTAAATGATAGTCTAAAAGAAATACCTGAATTAGATGAAACTGGAGAATGGGACGGTAAAGCTATCTTTTTATCTAGTATTTTCGGATCATTAGTACTAGATCCAGAGGAATTAAATGAAGCATATTTCGATGACGAAGAATAATTAAAACTATAAAACAATGATGCCAATACTATTAGTAATCAGCTCTTTAATGCCTAAACCTACTTATAACTTTCCTGATAACATAACTAAAGAAGAAAAGAAATACATTACTACAATATCAAAAGTAATTAACAAAAAACCTTTAGAAATATCAAAAACTTCTAATAACTTTATCTATGTAACCTACGATGATACTAAATACTTAGTATCACCTTCACAAACAATAGAGATAGTTTGGGTTAGTTCTAACAACTCTTGGGAATGTCTAGGAAAAGAAGTAGATTAAGCATTAAGCTATAAATAACTTAAAAATGATACATGCCTACACTATAAGAATCTTTATAAACAAATATAAGATCCTTTTAATACAGTCTTTCTCCTTACCTAACGCTGAGACAGCACTAAAAGAATATTATCACAGAAAATTCAGCGACCTACAACGTAACATTAATAATTACAAAGTAATATCTCTTGGAGAATTTAGGCCTGAATCTAGTTATTATGTATTAGCCACAGAGGCTATAGAGAATGTTGAAATATATTCTTAGAACTTATAGTTCTGATGCGTGCACCTATAACCGTATTAAACAGATAAAAGGTGTAATAGTCTGTTTTTATTGTCCTATGGTGTAACTGGCAACACGTCTGTTTTTGGTACAGAAGAGTCGAGGTTCGAGCCCTTGTGGGACAACATAGTCAGGTGGCGGAATGGTAGACGCTATATAGTAGGCGGAAGGCTGGTCCTTCTTGGGAAAAAGCAAAGTACCACTATATGATATTGATAGCTAGAATAATACAGGTTCGAGTCCTGTCCTGACTACTAAGTTTTAAAGGTAAAATCCCTCAAGAAATTAAGTATTGAGGGATTTTTTATTTAAACACATTTTATTTTAATGGCTAATAATTATCTGCAACAGCAAGAAAAGATAATTGGGCAAATTGTATAACAAGCTCTTAGTTATACTCTTATAGACTTTATAAGTCAGATAGGGCACCAAAATTAATTAACTATTTATTTAACTATTTAAAAATTAAGATTATGAAAACTATCGTATTAGAATCAGCAAAAGGAGTAAAAGGTGGAAAAGTTCAATTAACTTTTTCTCAAATTGTAGAAACAGGAAAAGCTCCTACAAGTATTTTGGGTCTATTAAATGAATCAGATGAGAGATTCAATCAACAAAAACCACGTTTTGCATGGATGTCTGCTCAACCAGCTGATATTAAAAAGTATTTTGGTATTGATGTATCTGAATTACAAGAAGGAGATGAACTAGAGATTGGTCTTGTTGATCCACGCATGAATGGCGTAGATTCTCCTTTAAACATTCAGATTACTGAAACAACTGAAGGTACAGATTATGATGTTAAAAACTTTGAAAAAACTGCTAAAAGAGCAGGTAAAAACGGAGATTTTATTCTTCATAATGGCATGTATATCTATGTACGCGCTACTGTTGTAGTGGGAGAAGCTAAACATAAAATCTTTGAAAATACTACTCGTCAAGAAGTAGATAACTCAGCGTCTTCTGCTATTGCAGATGCATTGAGTTAATTAAATTAACCAAATTAAAGGGAGGTAGTCTGTTTGGCTACTTCCCTTTTTTTATTATTCTTAGCCTTTTTTAAACCTTTAAACTAACACATTATGGAAACAATATTAGAACCCACTATTAAAACAAGAAAATTAGATGAAATTCTAAGTTGGTGGAAAAAACAGAGTGACGGTAAATTTAATTTAGCTCACTATCTTGAAGTATGCAGAGTTAGAGCAATTATTATTAATCAAGAATTACTACATGAACCATTTAATACAAAAAGTAAATAGAAAGAGTTTTATTATACGCGAATCAGGACGGTCTACAGATTATATTAGCCCGTCCTTTGGATTCGGCTGCGTGTATAACTGCTCGTATTGCTATATGAAGCGACATAAACCTAAAGGTTTAGATATAGCAAGAAATACTGGTGATATTTTAACAGCTATAAATAATCATGTGTATTTTGCTGAGGTCGATAAGCCTAATCAAACACATCCAGAGTTTGTAACTTACGATATTTCCTAAAATAAAATCTTCATTACAGTAAACCTTTATGTTATTTGTATTATATTTGTAATATGAATACAAAAAGAGATACTATTATAAAACAAATAAAACAACTTGCAAAAGAACAAAATTTTAATTGGGTTAACAATTATGATAAACCAAAATCTGATTTAATATTTGAACATATTGAATCAGGAACTTTAGTTAAAACCAATTGGAGTAATTTAAAACAAAGACGTAAAATTTCTTTAAGAAACTCTAATAGTTATCATAATAAAAAACTTATAAATCTTTGCAAAAAATATGATTTAACACCTTTAACAAATTATGTAAATTATGTTACACCAGTAAAATATAAATGTAATAATTGTGATAAAATTTATCATAGGATATTAGCAGATATATATAAATGCGGAGTATGTAATAATTTTTACAAAAATAATAAAGGAATAAATGCAATTACTGTTTTACGTAATCCTCATGTAGAATATACTTTGTATTTTGTTTATATACCAATATACAAAGCTTATAAAATAGGTTTATATAAAGGTAAGTATGTAAAATCAAGATTTAATACTTCTGTAGAAATACTTCAAATTAAAAAATTACCATTGTATAAGGCTTATTATTTAGAACAATTTATTATAACTAAATATAAAAATTATAAATACAAAGGAAAAAAGTTTGGAGGTTATACTGAAGCGTTTGATAATAGTATAAATAAGGAACACGTACTGAAGATTATGGGTGCATCTTTTAAAGATGTAGAACCCTGTGAATTGCTGGAACATCTGGAAGCAGACAATCAGCAGCCAAGCTTTGTAGAAATACATTGAAGGTTCAACGACTAACACACGGAGTCTTAACAGGTAATGCTGAAGATGGTAAAGTGACACGAGTGCAGGGCATGTATTTATTTACATGATGATATAGTCTGAGCTACACATATAACTTAAATAAGAAAGTGTAGAATCATAAGATAAAGAGCTTATGAGATAACAAAACTGGCAATGAAGATTTTGCTTTACATGCTAAATTTCACGATTGGCAATACATTTTTGATTTCTTTAAGAATCATCCGCTTGCTATGGGTTCATTTGCTACCAAGTATGTAAATACTAAATTGCTAGATTATAATCCAAATGGCAAAATTCGAATAAGATTTAGCTTGATGCCAGGAAATTTGCAAAAAATACTTGAGCCTAATACTTCATCTATTTACGATCGGTTAAAAGCAGTCTCTTTATTTTTAGAAGCTGGATATGAGGTGCATTTAAACTTTAGCCCTGTTGTCGTATATGATCACTGGAAAGAAGGATATAAAAAGCTTTTCGAATCAGTTTCTAATTGGAGTACCAGATATAATTGGAATAATGATAGAGTCAAAGCTGAAGTAATCTTTCTTACTCACAATAACTCTAAACATATTTATAATACTCTAAATGATATTCCAGGTGAAGATTTAATATGGCGCCCTGATATTCAAGAAAGTAAAACTTCTCAATATGGAGGTACTAATCTTAGATATAAACATAATCTAAAAGCTGAATATATAAAAGAATTTACTAGATTACATGATGAGATAATACCTTGGAACACAATTAGATATATTTTTTAACCTTTAAATCAGAATAAGATGAATAAGTTAAAAATGATATACATTAGTTTATTTAAAGTTATCAGTCTTGAACAAGCACTTGAATATAATTTAACTTTTGTAAGAAATATTCATGGTGATGAAATTAACCACATAAATTGTAGGTCAATTTGGGCTGATAAAAATGGTAGAACTTACAGAGTTGAATCTCTTTACAAAAACAACCTTTAAATCAGAATAATGAAACAGACAGCAGTAGAATGGTTGGAATATCAATTAAGTGAAGGAACAATGCCTATAAAAGAAGCATTTAAACAAGCCAAAGAAATGGAGAAAGAGCAGATAATTGATGCTTTTGATTGTGGCATTTATGATGGTGGTGAAAATGTATCACACTATAATATGAATGCAGAACAATACTACAACGAAACCTTTAAATCAGAATAAGATGAGTAAAAATGAATTTATGAATTGGTTAGATGATTTGGATATTCAAACACTAACAGAAGAACTAAAAGAAGAAATCAAAGAAAGAGCTGAAGAAGCTTTTGACGAAGAGATGGATGAAGCTTATAGTACAGGTTACGAAACTTGTAAACAGTTAATTGAGGATTTTATAAACGATGATTTGTGATGGAAAAAATAGACAATTTACCAAGAGTTAGACAAGATGAAATAGGAATGTATCTAAAAACTATTGAATTAGATTATAGCCCTAGTAGTAATGAGGAAAGAGCGAGATTAATTACTCAATTTTTTAATGTATTGTGCTTAGAAGAAGATGTTGATCACTACGAAATGCTACACAAAGAATTAGCTAGAGATTATGAATTAGCAGCACGTAGAGAAGGTTATTTTAGAGAATTAGGAACATATAATCCATTTGAAGAATGAAAAACAGCAAAATAATATCAATCAGTGGTAAAATAGGCGCAGGTAAAGATACAGCAGGAAGAATAATTCAAGATTTATTAGAAGAGAATCTTGGCCCTTTTTGGAGTATTAAAAAATTTGCTTCTGGAGTAAAAGAAGTAGCTAGTTTAATATTAGGAGTAGATGTGTTAAAGTTTGAAAATCAAGAATTTAAAAACAGTTATCTACCTGAAACTTGGAATACTCACAAAGCCGTATTTACTGATAGGTCTGATTTTCATGGTTGGGAAGTAGAAACTAATAAGATGACTGTAAGAGAGTTTCTGCAGAAATTGGGTACAGATGCTATGAGAGATGGGTTACATGAAAATGTATGGATAAATAAGCTAATGAGGGAGTATGAATATTATAATAATATGATTGATCGTGTTGACGACAAAAGTTTTCCAAGATGGATTATAACAGATACCAGATTTCCAAATGAATATGATGCACTAAAACAGAAAGAAGCACTATTTATAAAGATTGAAAGAACTGGTTTAAAGTTAAATAATCATCCATCTGAAACTGCGTTAGATAACCATCAATTTGATTATGTTGTAGATAATTCTGGAGATTTTTATGACTTAAAAGAGGAGCTTAAACGTATATTAATTTTGGAAGATTATATGTAATTAGTATCTTTATAATCTTTTAATTTAAAACACTTTAGTATGATTTATTTAGTAATAATTACTTGGCTTTACATAGGCATGTATAGTTATATCTTTTGGGTTAGTAAACATAATAGAAGATACAGACTAAAATGGCGTACAAGCGACGTAAAGATGATTCCTTTATTTGGATTATTGGGGCCAGTAATGTTTATAGTAGGATATTTAATGTTTACCCAACAATTAAAGTAAAAATAAAATGGAGAATAGTAATTTACAACCTTTGTACGATATTCCTAGGTATTCTAGAATTAGAATAGGAGAGGAAGAATTAAATTTTTATTACATAGACGGTATGTACAGTTATTGCGAAAATGATAGAGGAGGAGCTATCAATATAGGAGCTGATACTATGGTACAATATGTTTGTTCTATGAAAGAACACGATTTAAAAAAATTAAATTAATCTATAAAAGACAGCAAAATGACAGCAAAGTATGAAATTGTAGAAAATGGTATAGGAGGATTTAACATTAAAGTTAAAAAGTATTGGCTTTTGCCTAGTAAATTAGTAATAGATCCTAAAGCTCCAAGAGTAATATGGTCTGCAAAAACTAAAAGAGGTGCCCAAGCTTATATCAATATTTTAATTAGAAATAGCAAAAAATAGACAGTTTCTGTCTGATTAAATCTCAACATTTATGATTTATTTAGTAACTAACCAAGCGTCGTTATTTTCGGCGCCTGGTTATTCTTTGGCTACTGTAGAAGAGTCATTAGAATACTTGAACCAACTTGAAGTAATAGGCTTCGACACAGAAACTATGGGGATGGATCCTTATACTAAAGCACTGTTATCCATGCAGTTAGGTGATGAGCAAAAACAATATGTTGTAGACTGTAAAACTGTAGATCCTAAAAGATATAAAGAGCTGTTAGAAACTAAAGAATTAATAATGCACAATGCTAAGTTTGATCTTAGGTTTTTGTATTATTATAACATTGTTCCTTGTAAGATTTATGATACTTTTTTAGTAGAAAGAATCCTTACAACAGGTATAGATACAGTAAGAAGATCTTTAGATGCAGTAGTTTATCGATATTGTAAAATTGAGTTAGATAAAACTGTTAGGGGCCATATCCACAGAGAAGGATTAAGTACAAGAGTTATAAAATATGCAGCTGATGACGTTAAATATTTACATCAAGTAAAACGTAAACAAGAAGTAAGTTTAGTGGATAATCAGCTTATGCGTACTGCTACTCTAGACAATGAGTTCGTATTAGTATTGGCTTATATAGAATTCTGCGGTTTTTTTATGAATAGAGAACAGTGGCAAATTAAATGTGAAGAAGATTTAAAAGATCTAAATGTAGTAAGAGAGCAACTAGATAAATTTATTCTAGATAACGCTGATAAATACCCACATCTAATTAATAACCAGCTGTCTTTATTTGAAGAAGGTATAAAATGTAAAATCAATTGGGCTTCGTCACAGCAAGTAATTCCTTTTATGCAAAGTTTAGGCGTGGATACTCTGACTAAAGACAAAGATACAGGATTGATGAAACATTCTATAGACAAAAAAGTATTGGGCCCGCAGAAAAAGAAACATCCTATAATTAGCACCTATATAGAATTTACTGAGCATCAAAAAGTTGTAAGTACTTATGGGGAAAATTGGTTCGGTTATATTAACCCTACTACTGGCAGGATACATAGCAATTATACCCAAATAATGAACACTGGTAGATTATCTAGTGGTCAGAAAGGAGATAAGAAGAAAGGTTTGCCACAAATGCCTAATATGCAAAATATTCCTAGTGATTCAAGAACAAGAAGTTGCTTCCAATCGCAAGAGGGTAACATGCTAATAGTAAGTGACTATAGTGGTCAGGAGCAGATTGTACTTGCAAACAAAAGTCTTGATACTGATTTATTAGAATTTTATGCTAAAGGTTTAGGCGACATGCACAGCTTTATTGCTTCTAAGATTTTTCCAGAGTTAAATAATTTATCTTTAGATGAAATTAAAGATAAACATAAAGGCAAAAGACAGATTGCTAAAGGTGCAGGTTTTGCTATTAATTATGGCGGTACAGGTATAACTATCTCACAGAACTTAAATATATCCCTAGAAGAAGGCGAAGAAGTTTACAAAGCATATTTTAAAGCATTTCCTGGATTAGCTAATTATTTTAAGCAAGAAAAAGCAAGAGCTTTAAAGTTAGGATATATACAGTTTAATACTATCAGCGGACGCAAATGTTTTATTCCTTTCTTTGAGGATTATGAGAGATTACACAATGAAATTTATAATACAGAAGGATTTTGGGAAGATTACAAAGAACATAAAATGAGAAACTCCCAGAGATTCCAAGATTATTATAAACCTACAGTTCGTCAATACTTTATGAAGCGAGGAGACATTGAAAGAATGTCGTTGAATTATCCTATATGAATGGGACTTTACTTAGTGATAAGTATTGCAAACTCCGTGAATTGCTGGAAGGCTAAGGGCACGTCCGCCTATGCTAATCAGCAGCCAAGATTACTAGGAATAGTAATAAGGTTCAGAGACTAGGTTACGGAGATCAGAACGGTCGGTAAAAACCCACGAGTGCGGAGCATCTTTATTTAATTATCCTAATAATTTATTTGGATAATTAAAACAATTTAAATATTTTTGCTAAAATATTAAAACCATGGTAGCAAAAAAATGTAGTAAATGCCAAAAAGTACTTCCTGTAGAAGAATTTTATAAATATGCAAAAAGCAAAGATGGTTTAACGCATCATTGCCAACATTGTTATAGAAAATACAGAGAAAAAAAACAAGAACATTATAAGGAATATATGAAAAATCGTAGATTAACTGATAATGATTCTATAAAACAAACAAAAAATAAATCCTGGAAAAATTTAGATCCTAGAAAAAAAATGTTACAACAAGCTAAAAATCGATGTAATAGAAAAGGACTTGATTTTAATTTATCTATAGAAGATATCATTCTTCCTCAAGTATGTCCATTGCTAGAAATTCCTTTTGTAATAGGAACTAAAGGTAATTATGAGCATACTTATAGTTTAGATAGAATTGATCCTCTTAAAGGATATATAAAAGGGAATGTTTGGGTAATAACTAAATTGGCAAATTCTATGAAAAACTCAGCAACTAAAGAAGAATTATTAAGATTTGCTGATAATATATTTAAATATTTTAAAGATGATGATATAGTCCGAACTGTATAGAAATATACAGAAACATAGGATAAAGAGCCTATGTGATAACAAATTTGATTCAAGGTTCTAGTGCTGACATAACTAAGCTTGCTGGTGTATATTTCTTTAGATATTTAAGAGAAAACAATCTAATATTCAAAGTGCTCTTACCGAATGTAGTTCACGATGAGTGGATTGTAGAATCTCCAGAAGAAATGGCTTCTGAAATATCGAAAGTTCTACAAGAATGTATGGAAAAAGCAGGTAATGTATTCTGTAAAGTGGTGAAACTCAAGGCCGAACCTCAAATAACAAAGTATTGGCAACATTAAATTTTATACGATGAAAGTAAAAGTAAGACATGTGACTAAAAGTAAAAGATCTTCTTATTCTAATCATAAAACACATGAATCTTATGATGAAAGAATAAAATATTTAACTGAAGAACTTGAAAGATTAGAACACTTAAAAAGAATAAATGATTATTTTAAACATATTGCTAGACATAAAAATAGTTATGTAGTAGAGATGCGTAGAATAGTAGCATTAGGATTATTTGCTAGAAATTATAGTCTCTCTGAAGTTACGAGAGCTTTAGCTAGAGCTAGCCATGCTACTATAAAACATCTAAAAACTGTAAGAAACTTTAATCATGTAGAGCAAGAAGTAATCCACAACTACCAGAGATGGATGATAGACAGAGTGTATCCAGCTACTTTCTATAATATTACTGTAGATCCAGTAACTAAAAGAAGAATATGTAATCCAGGTTATAAACTAAAACCAATAGAAAATGACTAAAAGAGATCAAATACAATCAGAAGCTTCTTTGGCTATAGTAGATAATAAATTTAGAGGTATTCTTGAAGTAGCACCTAGAGTCGGTAAGTCTAAGATAACTATAGATGCGCTTAATACAGTAGAAAAAGATATTAACGTGTTAATAATGGCTCCTAGAAAAGAAATTTTCAAAAGCTGGGAACAAGAAATTAAGACGTGGGGATTGAGAGATAATGTGAAGGTAGAATATCTATGGTCTAATAGTATTAAGAAAAACACTAAAGCCTATCATCTAATAATAGCTGACGAGATACATGCTTATAACTTAAAAGTAGTTAGTTTGCTGTCTAAAGAGCAATTAAAAGGTACAAGAATCTTGGCATTAACGGGTACACTAGACGGAGATACCCAGTATTTATTGGAATCTACTCTAAAACTCAATGTACTATATTCTTACAGCGTAAAAGAAGCTATAAAAGATCAAATTATTGCTGATTATGATATTTACTGTATAGGCTGTGAGTTAGATAACTTTGATAAATATGTATTAGCAGGTAGTTTAGAAAAGCCATTTATGCAAACAGAATCAGAGGCTTATACTTACTGGAATACTAGATATCAAACAGCTAAAACTCAACAAAGATGGAGTGCTTTACAATTTCCTATGTCTAAAAGAGTAGATATTATTTACAATTCTCGTACTAAATTTAATGTTACTGAACAAATAGTATCAGACGTAGATAGATGTATAATATTCTCTGGACGACAAGACATTGCGGATAAATTAGGTGACGGTTCTTTTCACAGTAAGTCGGATAAAAAAGCTTTAAAAGATTTTAGTGATGGTAATATTAATAAACTTAGTGTAGTTTCTATGGTAAGTATGGGTGTTACTATTCCTAATCTTAAAGTAGCAGTATTTAACCAGCTTAAAAGTGGTGAAAACCTAGCTATTCAACAAGCAATGAGAGCCATGAATATGGAAGGAGGGAAAAAAGCTACTATTTTCATCGTGTATATTAAAGATACCCAGGATGAAATATGGATGAATTCTGCTATTAAAGGCTTTGAAAAATCAAAAATTAAATTCTTAGATTATGAAACTTACGCTATGTACGGAACAGCTGAAGAGAGACAAACTAACGCCTGATCAAGTAGTATTGTTATATTTAATGTATCATAAAAAGTTTGAAGATATCATCGAAATATACGGTAAATCTGGAGCTATTAATCTTAGAGATTCTATGGTATTTACTAATTATATTTTAAGTGACTGTTCTACAAAGTTTACAGAAACTGTGTTGAGTAATAAACACATTGAAAAGCTTTTTGATATAAGATCTGATGATATTAATTTTTGGGAATTTTATAATTGCTATCCAATAAAAGTAGGAAGTAGAGTGTTACGTAGTGCGGGACCTACGTCTCAAGTAGCTCTTAAACATGAGAAGAAATATCTTAATAAAGTAAAGAAAGTCGAAGATCACACTAGAGCAATAAAAGCAATAACTGCATTTGTTTCGAAACAAAAACAAGCTGGAAAATTAGGATTCCTGCCGAACATGGAGACAGTTATGAATAATGCGATGTGGGAACAATGGGAAGTATTTATCGAAGAAGTAGGCGTAGAAGGACAAGAGTGGAATAGTGATTTAATTTAAAACAATTATGGCAAAAATAAAGTATTGGGATAGGCTCCAAAAAAACATCGAAAGAGGTAAACAAGGTTTAAATACAGGTATTCCCTTTCAAGGCTTTACTACTTTAAGTAAACACATAAAGAATATTCAGCCTGGTCGCTATGATTTAATTTTTGCAGGTACATCAGTCGGTAAAACAGCTTTTGTCAATAGTACTTATGTTTATGGTGCAATAGAATTTCTACAAGCAAATCCTGGTTATGTCCACGATTTAGAGATAATTTATTATTCTCTAGAAATTCCTCCCGAACATCAGATGGCTAAACACATTAGTAGTTTAATATGGCGGGAACATGGTATAATGACTAATCTAAATGAGATTTTATCTTTGGGCGATAATAAATTACGTCCTGAGATAGAATTATTGATAAGAAGTTATGCTGATCAAATGGATGAGATCCAAAATAAATACATTCATTATCGTAGTAGCTTAAATCCTGATTTCTTGTATAAAGATCTAATAACTTATGCAGAAAAACGAGGTACAGTAATACGTAATGAAGATGGTTTAATTGTGGAATATATTCCTAATAATCCAGGATTAATTACTCTAGTAGTAATCGATCATATCGGTTTAATTAATTACAGTAAGTATAAAGATTTGAAAGAAGCTATTGATCAAGCATCGAAAACATTAGTGTTTTTCAGAAATATGTTCAACTTTAGCCCTGTAATAATTTCGCAGATTAATCGTAACTCGGAGCAAACAAGTCGTAATGGGGAGTATGAGAACTGGTTACCAATGTTGAGTGATATCAAGAATACTGGTAATGTTAGTGAGGATGCAAACACTGTTATCGGACTAGCGAGTCCGTTTTATTACGGTGTAGAGAGTTTTATGGGATTTGACATTACTAAGTATAAGAATCGCTATCGACTAGCCAAAATTTGCAAGAATCGTGATGGTGATGTAAATCTTCTTGCTAGCTTTCTATTTTTGGGCGAGATTGGTAGATATTCACAGCTACCAAAAGCCGAAGATATACAAGGTAAACCTGAAGAATTACGAAGAGTAGATGAATATTATAAAAACCAATTAAATAAGTAATATGCCAATAGTAAAAAGAAAGACAGGAGATTTGCTAGAAATGTTTAAAAACGGCGAAGTTTCCTTAATTGCTCATGGAGCAAATTGTATGAAAGTGATGGGAAAAGGAATAGCAAAACAAATTGCTGAGAATTTTCCTGAAGTAGTAGAAGTAGATAATAATTTTCCTTTACCTGCATTGTATAGATTAGGAGATTATTCTGTAGTACAAACAGAAAGCGGAACTATATTAAATTTCTACACACAGTTAAAACCTGGAAGTAATTTTGAGTATTCAGCTTTAAAAGCATGTCTTAAAAAACTTTCTATGGAAGCTGTAAGAACAAACTCTTATATAGAATTAGCAGTTCCTATGATTGGAGCAGGTATAGGAGGAGGAGATTGGGAAATAATTGAAAAATTATTACATCTCCAAGAAAACTTATTAATTACTGTAGTAAAATATGATAAAGGAGAAGTACGAGTGGGTGAAGGCGAAACTAAGTAAGTACCCAAAACTCCGTGACTCTAACGAAAGGCTGTATTATCATTATTTGATGGAAATTCAATTTGATGTTAATATGCCTTTCAAAGAGGCATTAAAAGCTATGGAAAAAAGAGAGATTCCATATTTAGATTCTATTAGTCGTGCAAGTAGAAAAGTACAAGAAGAGCATCCACATTTAAGAGGTAAATTCTATAAACTTAGAAAAGGGAAAGAAGAAGAAGTGAAACAGGAAATTAAGGATATATGAATGTACGTATTAAAGATTGGGGAATGCCTGACGGTATAGCTGGTTCTATCATTTCTGATGATCCTGTAATAGCTACAAAAGAAGCTAATAAAATTTTATTCTACAGAATGGGATTAAGTATAAGAGGGGGATATTTTGAGTTACTAAAAGAATCACATCACACTGACGAAGACGTTAAAAATGCCGAAAAATGGCTAAGAAAAAATCACGATGTTGTATCTATAAAAGTAGTCAAAGAGCTTGGTTATTAGGCTGAAAATGCTTATCTTTATTATGTAATTAAACAATCAAACATTATGGGTATTTTAGAAATCTGGAAAGAAATTTCTGGATATGAAGGAAGTTATGCTATCAGCAATTATGGAAAAGTAAAATCTATAAAAAAGAATCTAATACTAAAAAATATTTATGATAAAAAAGGGTATTTATATA
>JACCDX010413748.1_pt1 | contig 37991 bp, 34 predicted proteins | sample 7449681 | NCBI WGS metagenome assembly JACCDX01 (sample SAMN15323450, study PRJNA562643) | freshwater metagenome | isolation source: river surface water | place: USA:Blue River Watershed | collected 2017-08-18
CCACGCCCGAGTCGCTCATGGTGTCGATGCAGACCGCGTCGAAGCCCTCGTCCTGCGCACGGCAGCCGGCCTCGAAGTTGGCGGTGTCGGCCAGCACGAAGTCGTGGTGGCTGGCGTAGTTGACCGGCCCGGCCTTCACCGGCCGGAACTCGAAGCGGATCTCGGGCGAGAGGTCGATGCCCTCCAGCTGCGCCTGGCGCAGCGCCAAGTTCTCCGCCGACATGGCAAAGGGCACGATGACCAGGACGCGCTTCATGCGGTCACCGTCAGTTCGCCCAGCACCTGCGATGTGGAAGCCACCCGGCCGAAGAGGCGCTGGAAGTTGCGCATGGTGACGTGATGCAGCTCCTCGAAGGTGGTGCCGCAGGCGTCCTCCACCAGGGTGACCTGGTAGCCGCGGTCGGCGGCCTCGCGGGCGGTGGTCTCCACGCACATGTTGGTCGAGACGCCCACCATGTACAGCTGCTGCGCGCCCAGCGAGCGCAGCAGGCTGTCGATGGCGGTGGAGGCGAAGGCGCCCACGGAGGTCTTGCGCACCACATGCTCGCCAGGCAGCGGCTTGAGCTCGTCCAGGATCTCGTGCTCACGGCTGCCGACGTAGTTGTGGCAGCTGGAAAGCAGCTTGCGCATGTGGGGCGGCGCGTCGCTGGCGTCGGGCAGGGCGGCGCCCAGGGTCACGTGCACCACCGGCCGGCCCAGGGCGCGGAAGTGCGCGCGCAGCTGGGTGATGTGGGGCAGCAGCAGGCGCTCGATGCAGTCGAAGCGGTAATCGGTGACGGTGGAGCCCTCGGCCTTCATCCGCCGGCCCAGGGCGCCCTGGCGCGAGCCGGTGGCGTACTGCATGTCGATGATGACGAGGGCGGCCGAGCGCGGGTCGATCGCGGGCTCGGTCATGAAGTCGCGGATGTAGTCCTTGGCGGCGATGGTCATGGGGTGTGTCTTGACGGGGAAGGGGAGGGGATGGCTCCGGCCTGCTGCCGGTACCAGTCGATGATCTCCGAGCCGGTGGCGCACCAGACGCCGCCCTTGGCCAGGATGTACTCCAGCGCCTGCGACAGCGCCTCGATACGGTGCGGCTGGCCCATGATGAAGGGGTGGACGGCGATGTTCATCACCCGCCCGTGCACCTCGCCCTCGGCATGCAGGGTGTCGAACTCGTCCCGGATCTTGCGGGCAAAGGCCTCGGCCTCCTGGCCGCGGCGCCAGGCGATGCTGTCGTTGATCTCCATCGAGTAGGGCAGCGAGGTCAGCGTGCCGCTGCGCACCCGGATGGGGGTCGGCTGGTCGTCGTGGTACAGGTCGCACAGGTAGCGGATGCCGCTCTCGGCCACCAGGTCGGGCGTGAGCCGGGTGTTGGAGGCGGCGGGTGAGAACCAGCCCGCCAGCCGCTGCCCGGTGTGGCGCAGGTGGATGGCCTGGCATTCCTCGATGGCCTCACGCTCCTCGTCCTCGCTCAGGTTCCAGTGGTAGCGGGTGTTGTAGAGGCCATGCGACATGAACTCCCAGCGCCGCGCCAGCATGGCTTCGGCGAGCTCTGGGTACATGTCCAGTACCGCCATCGACAGCGAGACCGTCACCGGCAGCCGGAAGCGGTCGAACAGCTCCATCAGCCGCCACACGCCGACCCGGTTGCCGTAGTCACGCAGGCCGTAGCCCAGGATGTCGGGGTGGGGCACGCGCGGCCAGGGGTTGCGCACGCGGATCTTCTCCGGCAGGTACTCGTAATGCTCGATGTTGGGCGCGACCCAGAGGGCCACCCGGGCGCCGCCCGGCCAGCGCAGAGGCGGGCGCTGCGTGATCGGGCTGTGCGCGATGCGCTCGTGGCCGGCGATGACCCCAGGCATGTTCATGCGCGCAGGCCTCCGGCAGAATTTGCGGCCACACACTGCATCAAGGAAGGACCGTACCCATGCCCGTCGTCTCCATCACCCTCCTGCCTGGCTACAGTGCCGAGGCGCACCAGCGCCTGGTCGGCCGGGTGGCGCGCAGCGTGCGCTCGGTCATTGCGGCGTCGAACGCAGGGACGACGGTGTTCGTCAACGAGGCCGCCACCTACCAGCGCGATGGCAAGGTCTTCACCCAGGGCGGGCCGGAGCTGCCCGAGGCGAGCGAGCTGGTGCGCAGCTTCCTCTTGCTGATGCAGGAGCGGCGGCTCGATGAGGCGCGCGCGCTGCTGTCGCCGGGCTTCGAGATGGTGTTCCCGGGCGGGCGGCCGATGCGTGAGTTTGCGGAGTTGCTGGACTGGGCCAAGACCCGCTACACCCGCATCGCCAAGCACTTCGAGCGCTTCGACGAGTGCTGGGGCGAGGAGCGCACGGTGGTCTACTGCACCGGCACGCTCGAAGGGCAGTGGCTGGACGGCTCGGCCTTCGCCGGCATCCGCTTCATCGACCGCTTCGAGGTCGAGGCCGGCCGCATCGTGCGCCAGGACGTGTGGAACGACCTGGCGGAGGTGCGGGCCAAGGCCTGACTGCATGACGCGTGCCCTGGGGAGGTGCCGCCTCAGGACTGCTGCGCGTGCCAGGCGTCGAGGATCTCGGCGCCGGTGGCGGACCACACGCCCGCGTGCTTGAGCATGTGATCCAGGGCTTCCTCGAGCGCCCGGATGCGATAGGGCTGCCCGGTGATCCAGGGGTGCAGCGAGATCGCCATCACACGGCCGCCCTCGCGGCCCGCCTCGCGGTACAGCCAGTCGAACTGGTCGACCAGCGCGTCTCGGAAGTCGTCCTCCGAGTGGTGGTTCTGGACCAGGATGGTGTGGTCGTCGATGTCGATCGGGTGCGGCATCGCGTGGATGGTGCGGCTGGCGGTCTTGAACGCGTAGGGCAGGTCGTCGTTGACCCAGTCGCACAGGTAGTCGACGCCGGCCTCGGCCACCAGGTCGGGCGTGTGAGCCGACTCCGACTTGGCGGGTGACAGCCAGCCGCGCACCGCTTGGCCGGTCGCGTTGCGCAGGATGGACAGCGTCTGGTCGATCAAGGCCTTCTCGTCCTCGCGGGACAGGCCGGCATGGTGCAGGTGGTCCATGTCCAGGCCGTTGCCGATCACCTCCCAGCCGCGGCGCACGCACTCCTGCAGCAGGGTGGGGTAGCGCACGGCGACGGCGGCATTGACCGCCACCGAGGCCTTGAGCCGGCGCTGGTCCAGCGCCTGCATCAGCCGGAAGATGCCGACCCGGTTGCCGTAGTCACGCAACGTGTAGTGCCGCAGGTCGGGGTAGGCGGTCTGCATCGCACCCGGCGGCTTGAAGGGCACGCCCTTCATGTTCAGGGGAAACCACTCCAGCGCCGGCACGATCCACAGCGCCACGCGGGCGCCGCCGGGCCACTGCACCGGTGCGCGGTCACGCACCATGGACCAGGTGTAGCGGTCCTGGTCCATGCCGTAGCCGCGGTGGGCGTACTGCAGGTAGGTGTCGGGGATGGTCTTGGCGGGCGCGTTCATGGGCCCCCCCACGCTCGGCGCGGCGCTCATGGTGCCTCTCCCACAGCCTGCGCCGCCTTCTCGAAGGCGGCGTGGTAGTGCTCGTTGAAATACTGGGCGATCTCGCGGCCGGTGGCCACCCAGACCTTGTCGTGGCCGGTGATGTATTCCAGCGCCTCCTGGAAGGCCGCCATGCGATAGGGCTGGCCCACCAGGTAGGGGTGCAGGGGGATGCACATCACGGTGCCGGACTGCTCGCCCTCGGCGTAGAGCCGGTCGAACTGCCGCTTGAGGATGTCGGCGTAGCGGCGCGGCTGGACGAGGTTGACGTTGTAGACGATGACGTCGTTCATCTCCAGCGAGTAGGGCATGCTGGTCAGCTTGCCCTTCTTCACCTTCACCGGCCCGGGCTGGTCGTCGTGGAACAGGTCGCAGACATAGGTCAGGCCCATCTCGGCCACCAGGTCCATGGTGCGGTCGGTGTAGGTCAGGGCCGGGGCCAGCCAGCCATCGAGCTTCTGCCCGGTGTGCTTGCGGATCGTGTCGATCGAGTCCTGGATCACCGCGCGCTCCTGGGCCTCGTCCATGCCCATGAGGTAGCGCGTGTTGTAGGTGCCGTGGGAGTAGAACTCCCAGCCGGCGTCGGCGCAGGCCCGGATGATCTCGGGGTGGTGGTCGCACATCGCGACGTTGAGCGAGACGCTGCCCCGCACGCCGCAGTCCTTCATGGCGTCGAACATGCGCCAGAAGCCGGCGCGGTTGCCGTAGTCGCGGTAGGCGTAGTTGAGGACGTCGGGTGTGGGCCGGCCCCAGGCGGCGCGCGCCGGGTTGCGTGGCGGGTCGAGCTCATAGAACTCGATGTTGGGCGCGACCCAGAAGGCCACGCGCGCGCCATTGGGCCAGCGGATCACGGGGCGCTGGTTCCAGGGCAGGTAGTCGTAGAGGCCGGGGTCGCGCAGGGCGGTGGCCGGCGGCGGGGCCGAGCCCGCAGTGGCGGTCGTGGCCATGCTCAGGCCCCTGCCGCGGTGCGGGCGGGCAGCTGGGCCACCGCGTCCAGGGTCTCCCGCACCGAGATCACGTCGGCGTACTTGAGCGACATGTCGTAGAGGTTGGCGAAATGCGGCGACTCGTGCTTGTCGGCCACGCATTCCTCCGGCACCACGGTGCGGAAGCTGCGCTGCAGGCTGTCCACCACGGTGGCGCGCACGCAGCCCGAGGTCGAGCCGCCGGTGACGACGCAGGTGTCGACGCCGTGGAAGGTGAAGATCGAGCCCAGGTTGGTCTCGAAGAAGGCCGAGGCCATGCGCTTGTTGATGATGATGTCCCGCTTGCGGTCGATGTTCAGGCGGTCATCGAACTCGGCGCGGCGGCTGCCCACCTTGATGTTCTGCAGCGAGTCGGGGGTGTTGGTGCGGGTGCCCCAGACGCCACAGTCCTCGCCCGAGTCCATGTAGGCCACATAGGTCCAGACCACCGGGAAGCCCTTGGAGCGGAACAGTTCGGCCAGGCTGTTGACGTGCTCGAGCTGGCGCGGGTCGGTCTCGTAGGCGGTGGCGAACTCGCCGACGCAGGTGTAGGCCTTCTGCAGGTCGATGTTGATCAGGGCCGGCAGCTTGCCGAAGCCGAAGCGCTTGCGGGTGGGGTTGGCCTTGACGTCGGCAAAGAGCTGGCGGGCGGTTTTTTCTGAGTGTTCCATGCGGCGTGGTTCGGTGATGAACGGTGCCGGGCCATCTTGATGCGAGGCAATTGTCCTGTCAATAGAACAATTGCGAACCACTCTGGTTTCCGGCTCCTCCGGGCGCCTGGCCCGGAGGAGCCGGTCGGGCCGTTACGGCCCTCAGTTGGAGAAGGCGGCGATGCCGGTGATGGCGCGGCCCAGGATCAGGGCGTGCACGTCGTGGGTGCCCTCGTAGGTGTTGACCACCTCCAGGTTCACCAGGTGGCGGGCCACGCCGTACTCGTCGCTGATGCCGTTGCCGCCCATCATGTCGCGGGCCATGCGGGCGATGTCCAGCGCCTTGCCGCAGGAGTTGCGCTTGAGGATGGAGGTGATCTCCACCGCCGCCGTGCCCTCGTCCTTCATCCGGCCCAGGCGCAGGCAGCCCTGCAGGCCCAGGCTGATCTCGGTGACCATGTCGGCCAGCTTCTTCTGGATCAACTGGTTGGCGGCGAGCGGCCGGCCGAACTGCTGCCGGTCCATCACGTACTGGCGGGCGCGGGTGTAGCAGTCCTCGGCGGCGCCCAGGGCGCCCCAGGCGATGCCGTAGCGGGCGGAGTTGAGGCAGGTGAACGGGCCCTTCAGGCCCCGCACCTCGGGGAAGGCGTTCTCCTCGGGGCAGAACACCTCGTCCATCACGATCTCGCCGGTGATGGAGGCGCGCAGGCCCACCTTGCCGTGGATGGCGGGGGCCGACAGGCCCTTCCAGCCTTTTTCAAGGATGAAGCCGCGGATGGCGCCGCTGTCGTCCTTGGCCCAGACCACGAAGACGTCGGCGATCGGGCTGTTGGAGATCCACATCTTGGCACCCGAGAGCGAGTAGCCGCCGGGCACCTTGCGGGCGCGGGTGATCATGCTGCCGGGATCCGACCCGTGGTTCGGTTCGGTGAGGCCGAAGCACCCGATCCACTCGCCGGTGGCGAGTTTGGGCAGGTACTTCTGCTTCTGGGCCTCGGTGCCGAACTCGTTGATCGGCACCATGACCAGGGACGACTGCACCGACATCATCGAACGGTAGCCGGAGTCGACGCGCTCGACCTCGCGGGCCACCAGGCCATAGGCCACATAGCCCAGGCCGGCGCCGCCGTACTGCTCGGGGATGGTCACGCCCAGCAGGCCCAGCTCGCCCATCTCGCGGAAGATGGCCGGGTCGGTCTGCTCGTTGCGGAAGGCCATCTGCACGCGGGGCAGCAGCCGCTCCTGGCAGTAGGCGTGGGCGGCGTCGCGGATCTGGCGCTCGTCCTCGGACAGCTGGCCATCGAGCTGGAAGGGGTCGGACCAGGAGAAGGCGGCTTTGGAGCTCATGATGTGTGTTGAATGGAAGGAATAACAGGACCGATCCTAAGGCACGCGGCAGGGGCTATCAATCGATATTTCTTCGCCCAGATATGAGGGAAGCTATCATCTCGGTGCCACTGCCCTCCGCCCATGCGCCGCAAGATCCCTTCCCTCCAGGCCCTGTCGTGCTTCGACGCCGCCGCCCGCCACGGCAGCTTCACCCGCGCCGCCCAGGAGCTCTCGCTCACCCAGGGCGCCGTCTCGCGCCAGGTGGCGGTTCTGGAGGACTTCCTGGGCCTGGCCCTGTTCACCCGCACCCGGCACGGCATGGCGCTCACGCCCGCCGGCCAGGCCTATGCGGCGCAGGTGCAGTCCCGCCTCGATGGCCTCGAGCGCGACGCGCAGGACCTGATCGGCCAGCGGGGGGAGGGCGCCACGCTCACCCTGGGCGCGGTCCCGACCTTTGCCACCCGCTGGCTGGTGCCGCGCCTGCCGAGGCTGGCGCAGGTGGTGCCGGGGCTGCAGGTGCACATCGAGGCCCGCACCCGGCCCTTCCTGTTCAACGACTCGGGGGTGGACGCGGCCCTGTTTGCCGGCACCCCCGAGCAGGTGGCCCGCTGGGCCGGCACCCGGGTCCATGCGCTGATGGCCGAGGAGGTGGTGCCGGTGTGCAGCCCGGCGCTGCTGCCGGGTGGCCGCCCCGTGAGCGCGCAGCAGGTGGCGCGCATGCCGCTGCTGCACCAGTCGACCCGGCCGGACGCCTGGCGGCAGTGGTTCGAGGCCCAGGGCGTGGCCACCGACCGCGCGCTCAGCGGCCCGCGCTACGAGCAGTTCTCCATGCAGGCGGCGGCGGCCGAGGCTGGCCTGGGCGTGGCCCTGGTGCCCACGCTGCTGGTCCAGGACGAACTGGCCCAGCGCCGGCTGGTGCCTGCCAGCCGCGGCCGGCCGCTGATGGACCGCAGTTACTACCTGGTGTGCCCCGAGGGCCCCGAGCGGCCCGAGCTGGCGCAATTTCGCACGTGGCTGATGGCCGAGGCCAACGCCCCGCTTTCCAGGGGCAGCCGGCGCAAGGCCCAACGGTAAAATTGCCGGCTTGCCTTCGGGCTGGAGAATCCCTTGAAACCCCTTCTGCTTTTCGCCCGCGGGGTGGACGACCTGAGCCGCCGCGCCTCGGTCGTCGCCCTCTGGCTGGTCCTGATCTGCGCCCTGGTGTCGGCCCTCAACGCCATCAGCCGCTACGCCTTCGACATCTCGTCCAACGCCTGGCTCGAGCTGCAGTGGTACATGTTCGGCGGCACCGTGCTGCTCGGCGCCGCCCACCTCCTGAACACCAACGGCCATATCCGGGTCGACCTGTTCTACGGCAAGCTCAATGACCGCCAGCGCACCTGGCTGGACCTGTTCGGGCTGATCGCCTTCCTGATGCCCTTCTGCTGGTTCATGGTGATCTACTCCTGGCCCTGGTTCGTGGAGTCGCTCACCATCGGCGAGGTGTCCGCCAACGCCGGCGGCCTGATCCGCTGGCCGGCCAAGCTGCTGCTGCCTCTGGGCTTCGGTCTGCTGATGCTTCAGGGCGTCTCGGAGATCATCAAGCGTGTGGCCGCCCTGCGCGGGCTGATCGCCATCGACACCCATTACGAACGCCCGGTCCAGTAAGCCATGAACCTCTTCGACATCATGGCCCCGGCGATGTTCGCCGCGCTGGTCGTCTTCCTGCTGCTGGGGCTGCCGGTGGCCTTTTCGCTGGCGGCCCTGGGCCTGGCCTCGGGCCTGGTGGCCATCGAGGCCGGCCTGTTCGCGCCCCAGTTCATGGCCAACCTGCCGTACCGGGTGTTCGGCATCATCTCGAACGAGCTGCTGCTGTCCATCCCCTTCTTCACCCTGATGGGTGCCATCCTCGAGAAGTCCGGCTTGGCCGAGGACCTGCTCGAGGGCTTTGCCCAGGCCTTCGGCAAGCTGCCCGGGGGCCTGGCCTATGCGGTCATCCTGGTGGGCGCCATCCTGGGCGCCATCACCGGCACGGTGGCCGCCTCGGTGATTGCCATGGCGGTGATCGCGCTGCCGATCATGCAGCGCTATGGCTATGACATGCGCCTGGCCACCGGCGTCATCGCCGCCTCGGGCACCATCACCCAGGTGATCCCGCCCTCGCTGGTGCTGATCGTGCTGGCCGACCAGCTGGGCAAGTCGGTGGGCGACATGTACCTGGGCGCGGTGGGCCCGTCGATCGCGCAGCTGGTGATCTTCATCGGCTTCATCTTCGTGATGTCGGTGCTGCGGCCCAAGTCGATGCCGGGCCTGCCGCCCGAGGCCCGCACCCTGCATGGCTGGGCCCTGGCGCGCAAGGTGCTGGCGGGCGTGCTGCCCTCGTCCGTCCTGATCTTCATGGTGCTGGGCACCATCTTCATGGGCCTGGCCACGCCGACCGAGGCCGGCGCCATGGGCGTGGTGGGCGCGCTGGTTCTGGCCGCCCTGCATGGGCGCCTGAACTGGGCCATGGTCCACGGCGGCATGAAGGCCACCATGGAAGTCACCGTGATGGTGATCTTCATCCTCATCGGCGCGACGGTGTTCACCCTGGTGTTCCAGGGCGTCGACGGCGGCAAGTGGGTCGAGCACCTGTTCACCTCGGTGGGGGCGGACGATGCGGTGACCTTCCTGCTGGTCGTCAACATCATGATCTTCTTCCTGGCATTCTTCCTCGACTTCTTCGAGATCGCCTTCATCGTGGTGCCGCTGCTGGCCCCCATGGCCGACAAGCTCGGCATCGACCTGATCTGGTTTGGCGTCCTGATCTGCGTGAACATGCAGACCAGCTTCATGCACCCGCCCTTCGGCTTCGCGCTGTTCTACCTGCGCGGCATCGCCGACAAGTCGGTCAAGACCTCGGACATCTACCTGGGCGCGCTGCCCTGGGTGGGCCTGCAGCTGCTGCTGGTGGGCGTGCTGATCTTCTACCCCGAGATCGTCACCGGCTTCCTGGACAAGCCGCAGGCGGGCAACCTCGAGCAGGTGGAGATCAGGCTCGAGGAGCCGGCGGCCGGCTCCCCGGCGGAGACCGCCTCGGGCGAGGCGTCGCCAGCCGGCCCTGGCGCCAGCGAGCCCGCCAACGCGCCGGCCCCCGACCCGGCCGACTACTTCAAGGCCCGTTGATTCCAGGACCCTGATTCCAAGGCGCTCCCGGCGGGCGCGCCTCCCGATGGCTGCGCCCTGCCCGGGCGCGGACTTCGCTCGGTTCTCCCGGGGCGCCTGCGGCGTCCTCACACCTTCTCACACATCCGTCCTCCGCCAGCCTCAAGAGGACAGGCGCCTGGCCGAAAGCAGGTCTGTCGAAAGGCCTTTCCCATGCACCGCTTGTCCACGCCCCGCCTGCGCGCCCCTCGCTTGCGCCTTCTCCTGCCGGCGTTCGCCGCAGCCACCCTGGTCCTCACCGCCTGCGGGGGAGGGGACGGCGCGCCGGCCGCCGACGAGGCACCGCCGACTGCAACGGCCACGGCACGCACGTGGCGGGCACCGTGGGCGGCAGCACCTGGGGCATGGCCAAGGGCGTGACCCTGGTGCCGGTGCGCGTGCTGGGATGCGACGGCTCGGGCACCAGCAGCGGCGTGGTCGCCGGCCTGGACTGGATCGCCGCCAACGCGCAGCTTCCGGCGGTGGTCAACATGTCGCTGGGCGGCGGCGCGTCGTCGACCATCGACGCCGCGGTCGCCCGCCTGGTGGCCCGCGGCATCACCGTGGTGGTGGCCGGTGGCAACGACGGCCTGGACGCCTGCAACTACTCGCCGGCGCGCGAGCCCTCGGCCCTGACGGTGGGCGCCACCGCCAGCACCGACGGCCGCGCCGGCTACTCCAACACCGGCACCTGTCTGGACCTGTTCGCGCCCGGCAGCGGCGTGACCTCGGCCTGGCATACCGGCACCACGGCCACCGCCACGCTGAGCGGCACCTCGATGGCCACGCCCCATGTCGCCGGCCTCGTGGCGCTGATGCTGCAGTCCCAGCCCGCCTCGACCCCGTCACAGGTGGCGCAGTCCCTCATCGCCGGCGCCACCGTCGGCCGGGTGGGCGGTCCCGGCGCGGGCTCGCCCAACCTGCTGCTGCACACCGGCGTGGTGGGCGTGCTGCCGCCGCCCGGCCCGATCGGCGGCGGGCCGCTGCCGGCGATGACGGTCTCGCGTCTGGCGGGCAGCGCCCAGGTCGCCCGTCACGCCTGGCGCGCCGTGGCCAGTGTCACGGTGACGGATGCCGGAGGCCGCGCGGTCGCAGGGGCCGCGGTACGCGGCGACTTCTCGGTGGGCGGCACCGGCCTGGGCTGCACCACGGGCACGACCGGCAGCTGCAGCATCCGCAGCGGTGCGCTGGGGCTCTCTGTGGGGTCGACGGCGCTCACCGTGACCGGCGTCACGGCCAATGGCCTGGCGTATGACGCCGCGCACTCGGCGACGCAGGTGACGATCCAGCGGCCCTGAGGGTCCGGGGCTTTCAGCCGGCCTCGCCCGACGCGTCCGCGGCATCGTCCAGCGTTCGCTCGCCGTGCTCGTCGCCGTGGCCCTCGCCGCGCTCGTAGTCCTCGACGAGGCGCTCCCAGATCGCCTCCAGCTCGTAGCCGAGCGAGCGCGCCAAGCCGTCGAGGTCGGGGAACAGGGTGGCGTAGGTCACGTTCATCCGGTAGAGGGCGTGCATGGCCTCTCGCCGCATCGCCGGCGAGAGGATGAACTGGTGCAGCAGCTCCCCGGTGTTGCCGTAGCCCTCGAGGATCTGGTCGAGGGACCGGTCCAGCACCCCCGGCACCACGAACAGGCCCGACTGCGCGGCGAGCCGCCGGTCCATCTGCGAGGGCTCGCCAAACCACAGCACCGGCAGCGTGTTGCGCGCGAAGTAGCGGCCGAAGTTGCCCGGGTTGCGCGGGTCGATCCGGTGGCGGGTCAGGCTCGGGTCGAAGGCCGGCGTGAGGTTCCACAGCGCCGGTGTGTTGAGCGCGTAGACGCAGACCTCGGTGCTGGCGCTCTCCAGCGCGAAGAAGGCGGCGACGAAGGGCGACTTGGTGAAGTCCAGCAGGCGGGTCGCGGCGCCGTGGTGCTGCATCAGCGCCAGGCAGCGCAGCTCGTCGTCGAGCGCTGAGGTGTCCTGCAGGTGGATGTGCGCCTTGCGCCGGAAGATCCGGATCGCCCGCGCCTCGCGCAGCGGCCACAGGCGCGGGTCGGGGCAGTGGGTCTGCATGCGGCGGGTGAGGGTGCTCACCAGAGGCCATTGCACCGAGTGCTGGCCCCGGAAGGCCCAGCCTTCCAGGGCCTCGGTGGCCTCGACGAAGGCAGACCAGCTGCCGGGGCGGACGATCTTCATGGCGCCCCAGTATCGGCATGCCGTGTGCAACGCCGATGACAGACGTGCCCGCCGGGGCCTGTCCGCAAGACCCGGCGGCTGGGTCGAACCAGCCGCCGGCTGCGCCTCAGAGGTCGAGGACGAGCCGCTCGCTCTTGCAGCCGCCGACGCAGATCATCATGGTCTTGTTCGCCTCGCGCTCGGCCTTGCTCAGGACCGAGTCGCGGTGGTCGGGGATGCCTTCGAGGACCTGGGTCTCGCAGGCCCCGCAGATGCCGTCCTCGCAGCTGGTGACCGGCTCGCAGCCGTTGGCGCGAATGGCGTGCAGCAGCTTCTGGTCGGGCTCGACCACGAACTCGATGCCGGACTTCTGCAGCAGCACGGTGTAGGTGGCGCGGGCGTCGGTGGCGGCCTTCACTTCGACCGCTGCAAAGCGCTCGATGTGGGCGTTGGCGTAGCCCAGCTCGGCGCACCCCTTCTCGAACGCGTCGAGCATGACCGCCGGGCCGCAGGCGTAGTAGTGGGTGTTGGTGCCGGCGGGGCGGGCTGCCAGCAGGCCCTTCAGGTCGGGAGGCGCGCCGCGCTCGTCGTCGAAGTGCCAGTGCACCGGCGCGCCCAGGGCCTCGACCTCGGCCACGAAGGCCGCGTTCTGGCGCGAGCGGGCGAAGTACAGCACCTCGAAGCTGCGGCCCAGGGCCTGCAGGCGGCGGCCCATGCACAGGATGGGGGTGATGCCGATGCCTCCGGCCACCAGCACGCTGTGCGCGCCGTCCTCGTGCAGCTTGAAGTTGTTGCGCGGCGCGCTGATGGTGATCTGGCTGCCGACGCGCAGCTGCTCGTGCACCCAGCGCGAGCCGCCGCGGCTCTTGCCGTCCTTGAGGACGCCGACGCAGTAGCGGTGGGTCTCGCCCGCCGGGTTGAACAGCGAGTACGAGCGCACCAGGCCGTTGCCCAGGTGCAGGTCGATGTGGGAGCCGGCCTCGAAGGCCGGGAGGCTGCCTGCGCCCACCGGGCGCAGCTCGATGCTGTGGATGTCCTTGGCTTCGTAGCGGATCTGGTGGACCAGGGCGTGGAGGGTCTCGGTCGTCACGGGGGCAATGCCTTTGCGCAGGGTTCGGGAAAACTGCCGAGGTTATCAGGATGGACGCGGCGTTTTCCGGGACGAGGCAGGATCCGAGTCCCCTGCACGGACTCGGCAGCCGCCGCGCGCTGCGCCAGTCGGCAAGAAAAAAGCCTCCCGAGGGAGGCCTTCTTCACGGGAGCGTCAACGCTCAGAGCTTCTGGCGGCTCATGTAGTTGTCGAAGCCGCCTTCGGCCACGCGGAACCAGGCCACCTGGTCACGCTGGAAGGCCATCTGGTGCTCGAACATCTTCTTGAACGCCGGGCTCTTGGCGGAGGCCTCGGCCATGAGCTCCTTGTTGGCCTTGTAGCAGGCGTCCAGGATGGCCTGCGGGTAGGCCTTGAGGACTGCGCCGCCCTGGATCAGGCGCTTGAGGGCGCCGGGGTTGAGGGCGTCGTAGCGGGCCTGCATCCAGGTGTTGGCCTCGGCGCTGGCGGCCTGCAGGGCCGCACGGTAGGCCTCGGGCAGGGCGTCGAAGGCCTTGGCGTTGACCTGCAGCGACAGGGCGGCGCCGCCCTCGTTCCAGCCGGGGTAGTAGTAGAACTTGGCGACCTTGGCCAGGCCCAGCTTCTCGTCGTCGGCCGGCACGGTGAACTCGGCGGCGTCGATGGTGCCTTTTTCCAGCGCGGGGGAGATGTCGCCGGCAGCCAGCTGCTGGGCCACCACGCCCAGCTTGGTCAGCACCTGGCCGCCCATGCCGCCGGTGCGGAACTTCAGGCCCTTGAGGTCGGCCACGGTCTTGAGCTCCTTCTTGAAGAAGCCGGCCATCTGCGAGCCGGTGTTGCCGGCCAGCAGGCTGACCACGCCGTTCTCACGGGTGAAGTCGTTGAACATCTTCTCGCCGCCACCGTGCACCCACCAGGCGTTGTACTGGCGGCTGTTGAGGCCGAAGGGCACGCAGGTGCCGATGGCCCAGGCCGGGTCCTTGCCGATGTAGTAGTAGGGGGCGGTGTGGCCGCACTCGATGGTGCCCTTCTCGACGGCGTCCAGCACGGCGAGCGGCGGGACGATCTCGCCGGCCGGGTGCACGCTGATCTGGAACTTGCCGCCGGTCAGCTGGCCGACGCGGCGGGCGATGAATTCGGCGGTGCCGAACAGGACTTCCACGCTCTTGGGGAAGCTGGAGGCCATGCGCCAGCGGATGGTGTCCGAGGCGGTCTGGGCGACGGCGGGGGCCGACAGGGCGGCGGTGCCGGCGGCGACAGCGGCGGCGCCACCCTTGGCGAGGAATTCACGACGACTCATGAGGGGTCTCCTTGTGGTTGCGGTTCGTGGTCATGGCCGCCCCAGCGGGACGGCCTTGCATCGTCTGCAAGACCGCGATTGTGACCGAAACGACCAGCGGTTCCGGCGGCATGGCCCTGGCTCGTCCGGGGGCTCGGGAATCGGCCGGGGGGCGTCGCGCCGGGTTCAGGGCCCTGCCCAGGTCGTGGTTGAGGCGGCCAGCGTGGCCCCCAGTCCGTGCCGCCGCAGCGCCGGCCAGGGCCGGTCCAGCAGCGCCTCACCGCCCAGCGCCCTCAGCTGGCTGCGTACCCGGGCCTGGCCCGCGGCGTCCATGGCGGCGAAGGCCTCGCGCGGCCGTTGCCCCAGCCACAGGGTGAAGGGCAGGGCGGCGCGGCTGAAGTCGCCCTGGCCGGTGCGCAGGGTGATGTCGCCCAGCCGGCGGGGCAGGGGCTTGCCCGGCGGAAAGCGGCCGGGCCGCTCGGCCTGCAGCCGGGTGATCTCGTCGGCGATGCCGTTGAACCAGGGCACGCACTCCTGCACCACCTGCTCCACGATCGGCAGCAGGGTGGGCGGGACCTCGTCGTCCGGGAACAGCGCGCCCATGCGCCGGTCCGGCGGCGAGGCCATGCGATCGATCCAGGCGCGCAGGTGCGGGTAGCGCGCCACCATCTCGCGCTTCGGCCAGGGGTCGCGGCCCAGGTGGCCGTACATCGTGCCTACGAGACCGAAGTCGGCCAGGGTAGGCCGGCCGCCCAGCAGGTAGGAGTGGGCGGCGAAGTGGGTGTCCAGCCGCGCCATCATCGCGTGGGCCCAGGCCTCGAGCACCGCGTTCTGCTCGGGACGGATGCCGACCGCGGGCAGCATGCTGCGCAGGTAGCCGGCCACCCGGTCCACCGCCTTGCGCTGGATGAAGCGCGGAAACCCCGGCAGCAGCGCCCGGCCGGCGTCGTGCTGGAACAGGGCGTAGTTCTCCGGGTAGCTCCAGCGGGTGTGCATCGCGATCGGCACCCACCACTCATCGGCCCAGGCTTCCAGCAGGTAGGCCAGCCAGCGCTGCCAGGGGGTAGGAGGGATGACCGCGCGCTCGGGCACCTCGGTCTCGATGCGGTCGATGATGACGTGGGTGTCCTGGATCCATTCGTTGGCCGGCGTGCGCAGCACCGGCATGACCTGCACGCCGGTCTTGCGCGGGATGCGCCAGGCCAGGGTGAGCAGGTCCACCTCCTGGTCGACGAAGGGCAGGCGCTTGTACTTCAGGTAGCAGCGGGCCTTGCCGGTGAAGTAGGACAGGTGCCAGCCATAGAGGATGTAGGGCCGCGCCATGGTCACGCCCCCGCGCGCACGAAGCCGGCCAGGGCCTCGGCCAGTTCCGCGGCGCAGTCCTCCTGCAGGAAGTGCCCGCCGCCCTCGATCTTTCGGTGCGGCTGCCCCTTGGCGCCCGGCACCCGCTCCTGGAAAAGGCGCCAGACGCCGCGGGTCACCGGGTCGCGGTTGCTGAAGAGGGTGAGGAAGGGCTTGTCCCATGCCTCCAGCACCCGCCATGCCGCCTCGTTGGCGGCACGCTCCGGGTCCTGCGGCGTGATCGGCACCAGGCTGGGGAAGGCGCGTGCTCCGGCGCGGTAGCGGCGCGAAGGGAAGGGCGCGTCATAGGCGTGGCGCGCGGCCTCGTCCAGGCCCTTGGCGCAGCCGGTGGCGACGATGCGGCCGATCGGGAACCAGGGGCTGTAGCGCGAGAAGGCCCGCCACAGGTGGAAGGCGCGCGGCACCGGCTCCATGCCGGTGGGCAGTCCGCCATTGCCGATGGCGATGCGGTCGAAGCGCTCGGGCCGGGCGCAGGCCATGCGCAGGCCGATCAGCGAGCCCCAGTCCTGGCAGAACAGGGTAATCCCCCGCAGGTCCATCGCGTCCAGCCAGGCGACCATCCACTGCACATGGTGGGCGTAGGTGTAGTCGCGCCGGCGCACGGGCTTGTCCGAGCGGCCGAAGCCCACCAGGTCGGGCGCGACCACCCGGCAGCCGGCGGCCACCAGGGGCGGGATCATCTTCCGGTACAGGTAGGACCAGGTCGGCTCGCCGTGCATCAGCAGCACCACCGGCCCGTCTCGCGGGCCCTCGTCGATGCAGGCGATGCGCAGGCCGCCGAGCTCGAGGTAGCGGGGGGTGTACGGGAAGTCGGCGAGGCCGGCGAAGCGCGACTCGGGCGTGCGCAGTACCGGGCCGATCGCGGGCAGGGCGGTCGTCATGGCCAGGCCTCCTCAGAACCGGCGCGAGGCCTTCACCTCCTGCGAGCCGGCCGGCAGCGAGATGAAGTCGCCGTCGCGGCCCACCTTCACCGGCCCGTTGAACAGGCGCGGTGCGTCGCCCAGGAAGTAGTCCTCCAGCCCCGGCAGCGGCGGAATGGTCGGCACGATGTGCGAGAGCAGCAGGTAGCGCACGCCGGCGTCGCGCGCGGTCTCGGCCGCCTCCTCGGGCGAGGCGTGGTAGTCCTTGATGTCCTCGAAGATCTTCACCAGGCGCTCGCGCTTGCCTGCCTGCGCCGCCTGCCGCAGCACGTCGACCATGCGGGCCGACAGCGCCTCGTGCACCAGCAGGTCTGCGCCGCGCGCGGCCTGCAGCACGCTGTCCGACTTGCGGGTGTCGCCGCTCAGGACCACGCTGCGGTCCCGGTAGCGGATGCGGTAGCCCACCGCCGGGTGTGCCGGGTCGTGGCTGACCGGAAAGGCCGATATCTCCAGCTCGCCCTCCTTGAGCAGCACCACCGGCGCGGACCCGTCGAAGGATCGGGCCGTCGCGCCAAACCCGCCTGCCGGCACCACTCTCTCGCCGTGATGCGCCACCCGGTAACCGCGGTCCATCGCGTAGACGGTCGCCAGGCCGTCGACCACCTGCTGCACGCCGGTGGGGCCGACCACCGGCACGGGCTGCTCATGCCCGCCCTGCACCCAGCGCTGGAGCAGCAGCTCGCCCAGGCCGTCGATGTGGTCGGAGTGGAAGTGGGTGAGGAAGATCGCCTCCACCTGGCCAGCCAGGAACCCCAGCTTGCCGATGTTGCGCGTGCTGCCGCTGCCGGCGTCGAAGATGAACAGGCGCTTGCCCGCCAGAACCGCGGTGCAGGGCCCCAGGCGCAGGTCGTCGGGGAAGGGCGAGCCGGCGCCGCACAGGCCCACGTGCAGGCCGTCGGGCAGCTGCGCGGCGAAGTCGGTGGTGAGGTGCGCCTGCGCCACCCGCGCGGCGATGGCCAGCGAGATGCGGGCCCGGGCCATCCAGGCGGCGCCGGCCACCAGGGCGGCGAGGAGGAGGGCGATCAGGAGGAGGCGTCGGCGTCTGGCGGTCATGTTCTTGTCCTTCGGTTCGGCACGGGCACCGGCGTGCCGTACAGGGATGTATTGTCAATCACGGGGTGCTGCCACGGCTGGCCGGATGCGCGCGATGCGGTCCATCGAGCACCAGTAGAAGTCGCCGCTCCAGCCCGGGCTGGGAAAGACCACGCCCTGCATGCGCCCGCCGGTGCGCGCGCGCGCCAGCTCGCGGCCGGTGTCGATGTCCAGCACCACCACCTGTTCCTGCAGGCCCTGGTGGTCATTGGTCACCACCTCGCCCGAGTCCTCGTACAGCAGCAGGTGGCTGGCGCAGCCCAGACCCGGCCGTTCCCAGCGCGGCACCAGCTGGTGGCCGGGCGCCAGGGTCCAGGCGCGCAGGTACGCATTGGCGGAGTCATACGCCAGCACGATGCCGCGGCGCAGGTCGACGAGGGGCGGGTTGGTGATGCTGCCGCCGGCGCGGCCGCTGATCTCCCAGGCGTCGTGGTCGCGGGCGTCATCGAGCGACACCCGCAGCAACCGGTTGGGGCTGTGCCGGCGACCGGCGCCGCGCATGGTCCAGAGGTAGCGGTGGTCGCCGTTGTCCATGAACCAGGCCTGGCCGCCGGCCAGCACCAGGTCCCAGCCGAAGCTGTTGCGGCTGCCGGCCAGGTAGTCCCAGCGCCAGTCGGCATCCGGCGCCAGCGTGGCACGGGCGGCGTTCCAGCGGTAGCGGAACACGCTGTGGGTCCCGACCACGTAGACGCAGTCGCCCCACACGCCCAGGCGGGCGACGCTCGGCTCGGGGCAGACCACCGGCGCGCCCATCGGCCGCAGCGTGCGCGGGTCCAGCACCGTGAGGCGCGCCAGCTGCCGCCTGGAGAGGTTCTTGGTCACCAGCTGCCCGCCCGGCAGGACGACGAAGCCGTTGTACGGCTCCTGCCCGGGCAGCTGCCGGGAGGCCAGGGGCTGGCAGTCGCGGTCCAGGCGGTGGGCGTGGTTGCCGTAGACCACATGCAGGTCGCCGCTGGCGTGCACCGCCAGGCTGCCGGGCCACATCGGGCCGCCGGGCAGGCGCGGCGAGTGCGCCAGTGTCTCGAGCGTCTCGGGGTGGATCCGCTCCACGCGCGCGCTGGTGGCCAGGCCCAGGTGCGCGCGCAGCGCCGAGTGCGTGAGCAGGTAGACCTCGCCGGGCGCGCCGAGCACCGTCATCGTCGAGAGCATGGTGCGCCGGCTGGTCACCTCCAGGCCCTGGCCTGCGCCGAGCGCGCCCGGCACGGACTGCAGCCGCGCTGGCCCGCCGTCCTCGGCGGGCCAGGGGCCGGGGCCGTAGCCGGCGAGGTTCATCGGCGCCGGCGCAGCCACCAGAGCACGCCCAGGGCCAGGGCTAGCGCCAGCCCCGCCAGGGGAAGCCGCAGGCGCGGCAGGTACACGTTGAAGAAGGCGTTGATCTCCACCTGCCGCACCGGGTCGTAGCCCCCGGGCATGGGCAGCACGCCGTGGCTTCGGGCGTAGGCCTCGTAGTCGGCCTGCATCGCCTGGAACAGGGCCGGCATCTCGGCGCTCAGGTCGCGGGTCTCGCCGGGGTCGCGCACGGTGTCGAACAGGCGCCAGCGGTTGTCGCCCACCGGCGGCAGGTTGCGCACCAGCTTGTAGTCGCCCTTGAACAGCGCGGCGTTGCCTGAGAGCTCGTAGCCGATCGGGCGGTCCGGCGGGTGCACCCGGTCGGTGGCGCCGCGCAGCACCGGCAGCAGGCTCTGGCCCCGCATCGGCTCGATCTCGCGGCCCGCGAAGCGGGTGCCGGGGCGCTCCAGGCCCGCCAGCTCCAGCAGGGTCGGCGCGATGTCGGTCACATGGGTGAAGGCATGGTGGATACCGCCGGCGCGCATGCCCGGCACGCCGGACACCACCAGCGGCACGCGGATGCCGCCCTCGGTGCCGAAGAACTTGTAGCCCGCCAGGGGCGAGCCCGCGGCCGCCGCCCAGTAGGGGCCGATGGAACCATAGGTGCCGGGCCCGCCGAGGTCGGCCATGTCGCCGCGGTACTGCCACCGTATCCACAGCCGCCCGCTCAGGACGGCGTAGGGATCCGAGCCCTCGGCGCCGTTGTCCGAGAGGAACATGAAGACGGTGTTGTCGTACTGGCCGGTCTCCTGCAGGTAGGCGACCAGGCGGCCGATGTGGAAGTCCATCGCCTCGGCCATGCCGGCATAGACCTCCATGTGGCGCGCCTTCAGGCGGCGCTCGTCGGGGCTGAGGCTGCTCCACTCGGGCGTGCCGGGCGCAGTGACCATGGGCGTGGCGGCGGGCACGATGCCCAGGGCCGCGGCGCGATTGCGGCGCTCCTCGCGCAGCGCAGTCCAGCCGGCGTCATAGCGGCCCTTGTACTTGTCGATGAAGGCGCGCGGTGCCTGCACCGGCAGGTGGTTGGCCTGGAAAGGCAGGTACAGCAGGAAGGGCCTGTCCTGCCGCGGGGTGCCGGCGTCGGCGCGCAGGTAGCCCAGGAGCCGGTCGACGAAGTACTCCGACGAGTAATAGCGATCCGGCATCTTCGCGGGCTGCCCGTCCTCGAACCAGTAGACCTTGTCTGCCAGATCGAGGTAGCGCTGCTGCGTGTACCAGTTGTCCGAGCCGCTGTCGCCCTGCACGATGGAGCGGTCGAAACCGCGCGCCGGCGGCAGGTTGTGCGGCTCCTTGCCCACATGCCACTTGCCGGCGACATAGGTGCGGTAGCCGGCGTCCTGCAGCAGTGTCGACACGGTCACCACCCGGTCATTGAGGACGCCCAGGTAGCCCGGCTGGCCCAGGTGCTCGCGCGGGATGGTCTCGCGCATGTTGCCGACGCCATTGAGGTGGTTGTCGACGCCGGTGAGCAGCATGGCCCGCGTCGGCGAGCAGGAGGCCGCCACGTGGAAGTTGGTGAAGCGCGCGCCGCGCTGCGCGAGCCGGTCCAGGTGTGGCGTGGCGATCTCGCTGCCGTAGGAGCCCAGGTCGCTGAAGCCCAGGTCGTCGGCCAGGATGACCACGATGTTGGGCGGGCGGGCGCTGGCCTTCGATGCCGCCGCGCCCGCGGCTCCCGGGCCGGCCGCGATGACGGATCCCCCGATGCCCAGGGCCGCGGCGGCCAGCAGGGCCACCGGCAGGTGACGCAGGCGGGAACGGAAGCGGCGAGAGGCGGGCATGCGATCTCCGGGGACGGTGCGGGTGAAGTCGCCGATGGGCGCGCAGCCGATCATGCCGCCTCCCTCGCGCGCAGCGCGTCGCGCACTTGCCAGAGCCGGTCCTGCCCCCAGGTCGCCACGCCGTCGATGTGGAAGCAGGGCACGCCCCACAGGCCCAGGGCCAGCAGGTCCAGCCGGTTGCGTTCCGCCGTCTCTCGCCAGGACTCGTCGGCCAGTGCGACCCGGGCGTCCGCCCAGGGAAGGCCGGCGCGTTCGACGATGCGGGCCAGCCCGCGGTCGCTGCCGGCGTCGATGCCCTCGGCCCAGACGCCGCGCATGAAGGACAGCAGGTAGGGCTCCAGCCGGCCCTGGGCATGGGCCCAGGGCAGCAGCGCCAGCCCGCGCTCGGTGGGGCGGCCGACAGGGTCGTTGATGCGGCCGAAGGGCACGCCGTGCAGCCGCGCCTCGCGGGCAGCATCCAGCGAGATGTAGCGGCGCTTCTCGGCCGGAACCGGCAGGCCGCGCATCACCATCGGCAGCAGGAAGCGAAGCCGCAGCCGGGTTCCGGTTGCGCGGGCCAGGGCAAAGACACGGGGCAGGGCGATCGCGGAGTAGGGGCTGCGCAAGGAGAAGAACACGTCGACCACAGGAGCGCCCGCCGCGCCCGCGGGCGCCGGCTCGGCCTCGCCGAGCGTGAGCATCAGCGGGCGGCCGGCGCTGGCCGAATCAGGGGCCTGCGCGATCTCGTGGTCCAGGTCGGGCGGAAAGGCGAACGCCGCATCGGCCCCGGCGCGCAGCGCGCCCAGCGACTGGAGCCGGCGCTCGAGGTGGTGCAGCCGGTCGATGCCCCAGTACCACTCGCCGGCGTAATGGAACATGCCGCCCTGGTAGTGGCCCAGCCTGTCCCTCAGGCGGTCGCCCTCGGTCAGCGCCTGCGCCAGCGCGGGCGCCACCTGGCCGGTGAGGGCCGTGGCGTCCTGCAAGGCGCCGGCCGCCGCGCGAGCGGCCTCGGCCGCGTCGGGCGTCCACAGGCGCCGCACCAGGGCCGGCGCCTCGTGCGCAAAGCGCCCGGTGCCGATCAGGGTGGCCAGCTGCAGCCCGCAGGCGACCACGCGCGCGGGCTCCGGCGCGTGGCCCGGGTCCGCATAGTCCAGGCCATGCCGCGCCGCCAGAGCCTGCGCGTCCTGGCGGCTGTACGCCACCAGGCGCGGCCGGTCGGGCGCGGCGTTGTCGGCGGGCGGGCTCACCAGGTGGGGAACCAGGCGTATGTCGTAGCGTGCCTGCAGCCCGGCCAGTGCCTGGCAGGCGAGCGCGCTGTAGGGGTCGTCGACCTGGTGGAAGTAGTGCACCTCGTGAGGCAGGCCGCGGGCCATGCGGCGCCGCTCCGCGCGCTGGCGGCTGGCCTGCAGCCGGTCCTCCGAGAGGAACCAGCCCGAGATGGCGGGCATGAGCAGCGAGCGGATCGACATGGGGAAGGCGGCGTGGCGGCGGGCTGGCGTCGCGCACGCGAGGCCGGCCTCATCTCAAGACGGTTCAATACAGATGTGTATTGAGGCGGATGTTAGCGCTGTCCCTGGCCCGTCGCCTGCGGGTTTACCCACGGGCCGGACCCCCGGTCGGCCCGGCCGGTGGCTCGCGTGCCACAATCGAACGACCCTTCTCCTGCCACTGCTCGTGCCTGCCAAGACCCCGTCCCCTTCCGTGCCGGCCCGGCGCCAGGCCGGCGGGACTGCGCCGCGCAAGAAGGCGGCCGCTTCCGGCGGCCGGGCCGCCGCCCGCCGCGAGGTGCCTGCCCGCCTGGGCAAGGAGGACTGGTTGCAGGCGGCCTTCCAGTCGGTGGTCGAGGGCGGCTTCGACAAGGTACGGGTGCTGCTGCTGGCCGACCGCCTGCAGGTGACCCGCGGCAGCTTCTACTGGCACTTCGCCGACCACGCCGAGCTGCTCGACGCGCTCTACGCCCGCTGGCGCCAGCAGGAGGCGGAGACGCTCCAGCGCCTGATGGCCATCGAGACCGACGACCCGCGCGCCGACCTCGCCGGCGTGCTGGAGGCCGCGCTCGCCCATGCCGGCCCCGACCTCGAGAACATGCGTTTCGAGCTGGCCTTGCGTGGCGTGGGCCGGCGCGACCCGGCGGTGGCCGCCATGCTGGCCGATGCCGACCAGCAGCGCATGGCGCTCTTCGAGCACAAGTTCCGGCGCCTCACACGCAATCCGCGCAAGGCTGCCGAACTGGCGGCGTTGTTCTACCTGGTGATTGCCGGCAGCTACCAGGCGCTGAGCCGGCCCGGCGCGGACGAGACCCTCAAGGCGGGCCTGATCGCGCTGATCTCCGACTACCTGGTCGACGCCCAGCGCGACGCCTGAGGGGCCGCCCCTTCAGGCCGGCGGCTGGTGCGAGCTGCGCCCCAGCACCGTCTCCGCCCGCTGCGAGCGGCGCAGCGGAAACACCACCTGCGTGAGCCAGTGCTCCGGCCCGTGCCGCCGGTCGTCCATCAGCCCGTAGGCCGGCGGATAGCGCCGGGTGATCTTCGCCGTCCCGAAGATCATGTCCCAGATGAACAGCAGGTTGCCGTAGTTGCCGGTGTAGTGGCCGATGCCGTCGTCCTGCACCAGGGCGTGGTGCGCAAAGTGCGTGGCGGGCGTGGAGATGGTGCGCTCCAGCACCCAGGCCAGGGGGTGCAGCCAGCGGTGGCGGTACAGGGCCTCGTCCCAGCGGATGGCGGCGTGCGCGCCGATGATCACGGTCATCTTGACCACCGAGTACGCCACGTACACCCAGCCTGCGCCCAGGTGCAGCAGCAGGCCCGACAGCCACAGGCCCGGCATCAGCGCGTAGTACAGGGCGTTGTTGCGGTAGACGATGCGCACGCTCATGTAGGCCGCCGAGTGGTGCGCCCGGTGCAGCGGCCACATGAGGGACGTGTGCGAGAGCCGGTGCCACAGGTACTGGGTCAGGTCGTCGGCCACCAGCAGCAGCAGCAGGATCTGCCACCAGGCCCAGCCGCCGATCGCGCCCGCCCACTGCGGCACCAGCGACGCCGCGAGGCCGCTCGACACCATCAGCACCAGGCCGGTGATGCCCGGCAGGATGAAGATGGCCACCAGGTCCAGCCGGTTGTCCTCGCGCGTGGCCTGGGACGGAAACAGCTTGCCGGCCGCCAGTTCGGCGAGGGCGAAGGCCAGCATGACGGCGGATACACAGCCCGCCTGGATCCATTGCGCCTGGGGTTCCATCGTGCAAGTCTCCTCGAGGACGTGGCGATGCTAGCGCGGGGCCGCCCTGGCCTCCAGCACCGTGCGGAAGCCCAGGTGGCTGGTGGCCAGGTCGATGTCCTGGGGCTGGCGCGCGCCGGCCCGGTAACGCATGCAGAAGTCGGGCGAGCAGAGGAAGGAGCCGCCCTTGATCACGCCCTGTGCCGCGGGCCCGCCGCCGGCAGCGGCGCGCTCGGCCTGCAGCACCGGGGCGGGGGTGTCGCCATGCCGCGGCCGCCAGGTATCCCGGGTCCATTCCCAGACGTTGCCGATCATGTCGTGCAGCCCCAGCGCATTGGGCGCGTAGCAGCCCACCGGCGCCACGCCGGCAAAGCCGTCGCTGGCCGCATCCGCCATCGGGAAGCGCCCCTGCCAGGTGTTGGCCTGGGACGGCTGCTCGTGGCGCTCGTGTCCGTCGGTGCGTCCGCCGGCGCCGGCACCGGCGGGGGAGGGCACGCGCGGCTCCACCGCCTCGCGCGCGGCCCATTCCCACTGCGCCTCGGTCGGCAGCTGCCGGCCGGCCCAGCGCGCATAGGCCTGCGCGTCCTCCAGGGCGATGGCCACCACCGGCAGGCTGCCGCGGCCCTCGATGCTGGTGCCGGGCCCGCCCGGATGCCGCCAGTTCGCGCCCGGCACATAACGCCACCACTGCAGCGGGTCGGGCGGCCCCTGCAGCTTGCGCGGCACGATGAAGACCGCCGCGCCCGGCTGCATCAGGTTTGCCGGGGCGCCGGTCATGCCGCGGCCGTCGGGCATGCGCTCGGCGACGGTGACGTAGCCGGTGGAGGCGACGAAACGCCCGAACTGGTCATTCGTCACCTCGGTCCGGTCCATCCAGAAGCCGGCCACGGTGACCGGCCGGCCGCCGGCTTCCTCCGGATAGACGTCGTCCCCGGGCACGAGACGGCCACCCGGCACCCAGACCATGCCCTCGGGGGCGTCGGGCCGGGCGCCGACGGTCGAGGGCGTGCAGGCGATGCGCGAGGGTGCCGCGGCGGCGGCCGCTTCGCGGTCGGCCATCGCGCCGGCGCCGTCGTGCCAGCCGGCACGCCAGGCCGCCGCGCCTGCGCCCAGTGCGACCAGCACGGCCACGGCCACGGCGGCTGACCGCCACCGCCGCCGCCGGCTGCGGGCACCCGACAGGCCGTCGGTGCCGCCGGATGCATGCGGCACCGCGCCAGCGGCCTGCGTCTCTCGCTCAGTTGACCCAGTAGGTGAGTTCATCCTGAGGCGTGCGCTTCTGGTCCAGGGTCTTGTCGATGAAGACCGGGAACTCGAGGAAGGAAGGCCACAGCGGCGGCGGCATGCCCTCGTTGTGGCGCGCCAGCCGCCCCTTGTAGTCCGCCAGGCGCGCGGGTTCGTCGCTGGCGAGGTTGCGGCGCTCGGTCGGGTCCTGGGCCAGGTGGAACAGCCAGTCCTTGCGCGGTCGTGCGGCGCTGATGATCTTCCAGCCGTCTTCCTGCATCGCGCGGTAGTCGCCGTCGCGCCAGTACAGAGGCCGCCCCGGCGGCTGGCGCATCGTCATCTGGGACATCAGGTCGACACCGTCGATCGTCGGCGCCGCCGGATTGCGGCCACCGGCCGCGGCCACCGCGGTGGGCGTGATGTCGATGTGGTGCGCCACGCCCGCCGGCCGGGTGCCCGGTGCGATGCGCGCCGGCCAGTGCGCGATGAAGGGCACGCGGATGCCGCCCTCGAAGAAGGAGAGCTTCCAGCCCCGGTACGGCTGGTTCACCTCGGGGATGCCGATGTAACCCGGCGCGCCGTTGTCGCTGCTGAAGATGACCAGGGTGTTGAGGTCCAGGCCTTCCTCGCGCAGCGTCTGCATCACCCGGCCCACGCTGCGATCGATCGAGCGCACCATCGCCGCATACACCCGCCGGCGGTGGTCCTTGATGTGGGAGAGGGCGTCGTAGTCCGCCTTGCTCGCCTGCAGCGGCGTGTGCACGCCCCAGTGCGCCAGGAACATGAAGAAGGGCCGGTTGCGGTTGGCGCGGATCGCGTTGACCGCCTCGTCGGTGAAGTAGTCGGTGAGGTACTTGTTCGGCTCGAACCACTTGCCGCCGTTGTAGCTCACGCCAAAGCGCATGTTGGGCCACAGGAACCTGTCGATCGGGTCGAAGTCCTGGCGCGAGTTCACCACCTCCGGGTGGTCCACCGGCAGGTACAGCCCGCTTTCCATGAAGACGGTCTCGTCGAAGCCCTGCGCATTGGGCCGCATCTCGGGCGTGCTGCCCAGGTGCCACTTGCCAATGTGCACATTGTGGTAACCCAGGGGCTTGAGGCGCTCGGCCAGCGTCACCTCCGAGCCCGGCATACCCAGGTCGTTGAAGGGCTTGGCCTCGCTGGCCAGGGCCTGGTTGATCACCGGCGGCGGGTCGCTGTCGTACAGCTTGCCCGCCACCCGCGCCATGGCCCCCGGCGTGGGCGTGAACTCGACCCCGAAGCGCCAGGGGTAGCGCCCGGTGAGCAGCGCCGCCCGCGACACGGTGCACACCGCGCTGCCGGCGTAGCCCTGGGCGTAGTGGGCGCCGCCCCGGGCCAGCGCGTCGAGGTGGGGCGTGGTGATGCCGTTGTGGCCGCCGTTCAGCCCCAAGTCGTTGACGCCCATGTCATCGGCCAGGATCACGATGATGTTGGGAGGGCGCTGGTCTGCAGGCAGCGGAGGCTGGGCCGGCCCGGGCTGCCAGGCGATCGGCTGCCAGGGGCCGCGCGGGTAGCGGATGTCGGTGAGCCAGCCCAGCGAGTACTGCAGCACCGTGAGCCGGTTGGCATAGAGCAGGCCGCCCGCGGCCGCCAGGGCCAGCACCGTCCAGAGCAGGATCCGTCGCAGTTTCATCGCCTCACCCGTCGCCGGGATTGTCTCCTCGTGTTGTTGTTCTCGTGCCCGTGGTCAGGCGGTCGTCTTCGGCCGCAGCTCGCGCCGCAGGATCTTGCCGACCTGGCTCTTGGGCAGCTCAGCCATGAACTCTACCTCGGACGGCACCTTGTAGCCGGTGAGGTGTTTCCTGCAGTGCGCCAGCAGGTCCTCGGCGCTGAGAGCCGGGTCGGCGCGCACCGCGAACAGCTTGACCCGCTCGCCCGAATGCGGGTGCGGCACGCCGACGGCCGCCACCTCGCGTACGCCCGGATGCAGCATGGCCACGTCCTCGACCTCGTTGGGATAGACGTTGAAACCCGAGACCAGGATCATGTCCTTGAGCCGGTCGACGATGCGCAGGAAGCCGCGCTCGTCCATCACCGCCACGTCGCCGGTGCGCAGGAAGCCGTCGTCGGTCATCACCCGGGCAGTGTCCTCGGGCCGCTGCCAGTAGCCCTTCATCACCTGCGGGCCGCGCACGCACAGCTCGCCGGGCTGGCCCAGGGCCACTTCCTGGCCCTGGTCGTCGCGCAGCGACACCTCGGTCGAGGGCATGGGCAGGCCGATCGAGCCGTTGTGGGCCTCCAGGTCCAGCGGGTTGCAGGTGACGGTGGGCGAGCACTCGGTCAGGCCGTAGCCCTCGACCAGCGGCTTGCCGGTGAGGCGCTGCCAGCGCTGGGCCACCGCCTGCTGGATCGCCGCGCCGCCGCCGATCGCAAAGCGCAGTCGGCTGAAATCCACCCTGGCGAAGTCGGGGTGCAGGGTCAGGTCGTTGAACAGGGTGTTGACCGCCGGCATGCCGGTGAAGGGGTAGCGGGCCAGCACCTTGATGAAGCCCCGGGTGTCGCGCGGGTCGGCCACCAGCACGTTGCTGCCGCCCATGCCGGTGAAGCTCAGGCAGCTGCCCAACGCGAACACGTGATAGAGCGGGATCGCGGTGATGGACACCAGCGGCTCGCCCGGCGCCAGGAAGGGGTCGCTCCAGACCTTGCCCTGGCGTGCATTGGCCAGCACGTTCAGGTGGGTGAGCATCGCGCCCTTGGACACGCCCGTCGTGCCCCCGGTGTACTGCAGGAAGGCGATGTCGTGCGGCTTCACCGCCACCGGCGCCAGCACATGGGCGCGGCCCTGGTCCAGGGCACCGCGGAAGCGGGCATGACCTGGCAGGCGATACGGCTTGACCACCTTGCGCACCCGGTGGATCACGAACTCGGCGATCTTGCGCTTGAGGGCCGGCATCATGTCGGCCACCCCGGTCACCACCACATGCCGCACCGGCGTGCGGGCGATCACCTGCTCCAGCACATGGGCGAACAGGTCCACCACCACCATCGCCTCGGCGCCGCTGTCGCACAGCTGGTGCTCCAGCTCGCGCGGCGTGTACATCGGGTTGACGTTGACCACCACGTAGCCGGCGCGCAGCAGTGCGTACAGGCACACCGGGTACTGCAGCAGGTTGGGCATCATCACCGCCACCCGGCTGCCCGGGGGCAGCTGCAGCACCTTCTGGAAGTAGGCCGCCAGGTCGCGGGTCAGTTCCTCGAGCTCGGCGTAGGTGAGGGACACGCCTGTCGCGCCGCTGATGAAGGCCGGCCGGTCGGGGAAGTCGCGGACCGCCCGCAGGAAGTAGTCGCCAATCGACTGCAGGTCGTCCAGCGGGATCTCGGCCGGCACGCCGGGCGGGTAGCTTTTCAGCCAGATCTTGTCCATGGGTCGCAGCGTCTGCAGTGATGTTTCAATACACAAGTGTACTGAGGGCGGGCGGCAGGCCCAACGGCTTCCGAAGCCCGGTGGCTACTGACAAACCCTAGGCGGTGAGGGCGCCCGCACCTCCGCCGGGGCCGGCGTTTCGCTTGTCATCCTGGCCACAGTCCGGGCGTCCAGGATGCGCGCGCGGCCCGATTTCCTTGCTCGATCTGCCGATCAGCCGGAAAGGCCTTCGCAATGGGCTACAATGCGGGCTTCCGCGGGAATAGCTCAGTTGGTAGAGCGCAACCTTGCCAAGGTTGAGGTCGCGAGTTCGAGCCTCGTTTCCCGCTCCATCTTGAGAAGGGGAGTCCATCCGGACTCCCCTTCTGCTTTGGGCCCGCCGCTACGGGTTCGGGCTCGCCCCGTGTTGCCAATGCCCCGGTCCGGTTGTCGACCTGGCCGGCTCAGCCATACTCCCGGCCCAGGAGGATTCCCGATGAAGCTGTCCCTGTTGATGGTGCTGGTCGCCGGCCTGCTGCCGGTGCTGTGCGCCGGCATCGCCAAGTCCGGGCTCAAGGGCTATGACAACCACAACCCCCGCCAGTGGCTCAAGTCCCAGACCGGCTGGCGTGCCCGCGCCGACGCCGCCCAGAACAACAGCCTGGAGGCCTTTCCCTTCTTCGCCGCGGCCGTGCTGGCCTCGCTGCAGGCAGGCGTGGCGCCGGACACGGTGGACCAGCTTGCCGTCGCCTTCGTGCTGCTGCGCCTGGCCTACATCGCCTGCTACCTGTCCGACCGCGCCGGCCTGCGCTCGCTGGTGTGGATGGCGGGACACGGGGTGATCGTGGCCCTGTTCGTTCAGGCCGTGCGCGCCTGAGCACCTGGGCCCCGGTGGCCGGGCCAGCGACTTTGCCCATCCGCGGGGCGGGCCTGCCGACCGTGGACAGGGCACAATAGAGCCCGCGCCCGGGTGGTGAAATTGGTAGACACAGCGGACTTAAAATCCGCAGCCCTCAACCGGGCGTACCGGTTCGATTCCGGTCCTGGGCACCAGAGCCGTTCCACCGCGGCCGCCACCTCGTTCGCCTCGGCCCGTTTCCATCATGTCCCACTACGACGCTCCCTTCGAAATCCATGTGCACGGCGAGGTGCCCCTGCGCCCGGAGGTGAGCTTCGCGCAGCTGCAGGAAGCGCTCAAGCCGCTGTGGCAGTACGCCGGCGCCCGCTCCCTGGCCGACGCCGCCGAGAGCGCCTATGAAGAGGAGCCCGGCATCCGCTTCGACGCCCCGCAGCACCTGCTGACCCTGTGCTGGACCATCTCCGGCGACCAGGACTTCCGCCAGGCCCTCGACGAGATGTGCATGGGCCTCAACGAGCTGGCGCAGCAGGGCGCCGCGCTCGAGGTCTCCTTCTACGACGCCCAGTTCGACGAGGAAGAGGCCCCGCCCGAGGAAGAGGCCCGCGACGACTACCTCATGCTCTTCGTCGGCCCCACGCCGGCGGCCATCATGCAGGTCCAGCGCGACCTGCTGGTCGAGGACGTGGTCCACCTGATGGAGCGCCACTTCGACGGCGCCGAGCTCGGCGGCGTGGTGGCCGAGATCGACAAGCTGTTCAGCCAGCGTTTCGACGACCTGGTCAGCTCGCTCGAGCTGGGCAAGCCGCCCCGCGGTCCCGGTGGCGGCGCGGGCGGTGGCGGGCACGGCGGCGGCCGGCGGCCGCGACACCTGCACTGATTCGCAGGCCCGCCGCCACACCCCGGGAGAGCATTCGCTCCCTTTTTTTCGCCTGCGGCGGGGCGTTCCCCCAGGCCGGGAGTTGCCAAATGGCTGCGCTATCCTGCGCGCAGCTCCACTTCCGGTCCGATTCCATGAGCCGCACCCCCTCCCTGGCCCTCAACCCCGGCGTGCGCAAGCGCGAGGTCTTCGGCTGGGCGATGTACGACTTCGCCAACTCCGGCTACACCACGGTGGTCATCACCGCGGTGTTCGCCTCTTGGTTCGTGGGCGGCATCGCCGGCAAGGCGCCCTGGGCGACGTTTGCCTGGACCGCCGCCCTCAGCGTCTCCTACGCCATCGTCATGCTCACCATGCCCACCCTGGGCGCCTGGGCCGACCTGCGCGCCGCCAAGAAGCGGCTGCTGATGCTCGTCACCCTGGGCTGCGTGGTCAGCACCGCGGCGCTGGCGCTGCCCGGGCCGGGCGCGGTGGCCCTGGCCTTGCTGCTGATCGTGGTCTCCAACACTTTCTACTCCTGGGGTGAGTCCCTCACCGCGGCCTTCCTGCCCGAGCTCGCCCGCCCCGACGCCATGGGCCGCGTCAGCGGCTGGGGCTGGGGCCTGGGTTACCTCGGCGGCATGCTGACCCTGGGCATCTGCCTGGCCTATGTGCTCTCGGCCCAGGCCAAGGGCATTCCGGCGTCCGAGTTCGTGCCGGTCACCATGGGCATCACCGCGCTGATGTACGGCCTGCCGGCCCTGGTGACCTTTGCGCTGCTCAAGGAGCACGCGCAGCCGCGCGCCGACGCGATGCAGGCCGGGGGCCTTCGCGCCTCCTGGCAGCAGCTGCGGCGGACCTTCTCGCAGGCGCGCCGCTACCGCGACTTCATGTGGCTCATGGCCTGCGCCGTCTGCTACCAGGGTGGGGTGGCGGTGGCCATCTCGCTGGCGGCCATCTACGCCGAGCATGTGATCGGCTTCCAGCCGCAGGAGACCATGGTCCTGATCTTCGCGCTCAACGCGGCTGCCATGGCCGGGGCCCTGGCCTGGGGCCACCTGCAGGATCGCATCGGGCACAAGCCGGCGCTGGCCTTGACCCTCGTCGGCTGGATCGCCACCTGTGTCATTGCCGCCCTCACCACCACCAAGGGCGGCTTCTGGTGGGCCGCGTCCATCGCCGGCATCTGCATGGGCTCGAGCCAGTCCGCCGGGCGGGCCATGGCGGGCCTGCTCACACCGCCCGGGCAGCAGGCCGAGTTCTTCGGGCTGTGGACGGTGGCGATCCGGTTCGCGTCCATCATCGGGCCCCTGAGCTATGGCGCCATCACCTGGATGACGGGGGGCGATCAGCGGACCGCGATCCTCTCCACGACCGCCCTGTTCATCGCGGGGCTGGTCCTGCTGACCCGCGTCAACGTGGGCCGGGGCCGCGAGGCGGCGATCAACGCGGGCTGAGCGGTCAGGGGATCCAGCGCTCGGCTGCGGTCCGCAGCGCATCCAGCATCGGCGGTGACCCCGAGCTGCGCAGGTGCACCGCGCCCCGACCCGTGCGTGTGTGCGCCAGCCCCGCCTCGGCCAGCAGCCGCTGGGTGTGCCTGGCCACCGGCTCGCCGGTCTCGAGCACGCGCACCTGCGGGCCCGCGAGCCGTTGCACCGTCTTCATCGCGAAGGCGTAGTGGGTGCAGCCCAGGACCAGGGTGTCGATCTGGCCTGCGTTCCACCCCAGCGGGCCCAGCGCGCCGATGTACTGCGCCAGCAGCGCGGCGATGCGTTGCTGGTCGCCGGCCTCGATCGCGGCGGCGAGCCCATCGCAGGGCTGCAGCACGAACTCGGACAGACCGGTGAGCGAGGCCTGGAGCTGCGCGAACTTCTCGCTGCCCAGCGTGCCCCGAGTCGCGAGCACGCCCACGCGGTGCGTGCGCGAGAGGGCGGCGGCCGGCTTGAGCGCCGGCTCCACGCCGACAATGGGCAGTTGCGGCCACTGCGCGCGCAGGGGCGCGATGGCGGCGGCGGTTGCGGTGTTGCAGGCCACCACCAGGGCCTTGATGTGAAGTCGGTCGACCAGCTCGCGGGTGATCGCCTGGGCCCGTTCCAGCACGAAGCCGTCCTCGCGCTCGCCGTAGGGCGCGTGCGCGGTGTCGGCGTAGTAGACGAAGTCCTCCTGCGGCATCAGCGCGCGCAGGGCGCGCAGGATGCTCAGGCCGCCGATGCCGCTGTCGAAGACCCCGATGGGGGCGGCGGCCCGGGCCGCCGCGGCGCCTTTCGACGCTCCCGCGGCGGTGCCGGAGGCAGGCGTACCCGCCTGCGAGGTCGGCACGGTCTCGCCCTTCCTCAGGCAGCGGTGACCGCGATGTTCTTGAACTCGCCCGAGGCGATGCGCCGGCTCCATTCGGCCGGGCCGGTGATGTGCGCGCTGGTGCCGCCGGCGTCGACCGCCACCGTCACTGGCATGTCGACCACGTCGAACTCGTAGATGGCTTCCATGCCCAGGTCCTCGAAGCCGACCACGCGGGCCGTCTTGATCGCCTTGGACACCAGGTAGGCGGCGCCGCCCACGGCCATGAGGTAGGCGCTCTTGTGCTTCTTGATCGCCTCGATCGCGACCGGGCCGCGCTCGGCCTTGCCGATCATGGCGATGAGGCCGGTCTCGGCCAGCATCATCTCGGTGAACTTGTCCATGCGGGTGGCGGTGGTCGGGCCGGCCGGGCCCACCGCCTCGTCACGCACCGGGTCGACCGGGCCGACGTAGTAGATGACGCGGTTGGTGAAGTCCACCGGCAGCTTCTCGCCCTTGGCCAGCATGTCCTGGATGCGCTTGTGCGCGGCGTCGCGGCCGGTGAGCATCTTGCCGTTCAGGAGGATGGTGTCGCCCGGCTTCCAGCTGGCGACTTCCTCCTTGGTGAGCGTGTCCAGGTTGACGCGCTTGCTCTTCTTGGTGTCCGGGGTCCACTGCACGTCGGGCCACAGGTCGAGGCTGGGTGCCTCGAGGTAGACAGGGCCGGAGCCATCGAGCACGAAGTGCGCATGGCGGGTAGCCGCGCAGTTGGGGATCATCGCCACCGGCTTGCTGGCCGCGTGGGTCGGGTACATCTTGATCTTCACATCGAGCACGGTGGTCAGACCGCCCAGGCCCTGGGCGCCGATACCCAGCGCGTTGACCTTCTCGTACAGCTCCAGGCGCAGCTCCTCGACCTGCGAGAGCTTCTCGCCCTTGGAAGACTTCTCGAGCAGCTGGTACATGTCCAGGTCGTCCATCAGGGACTCCTTGGCCATGAGCACCGCCTTCTCGGCGGTGCCGCCGATGCCGATGCCCAGCATGCCCGGCGGGCACCAGCCGGCGCCCATGGTGGGCACGGTCTTGAGCACCCAGTCGACCACGCTGTCGCTCGGGTTGAGCATGTACATCTTCGACTTGTTCTCGCTGCCGCCGCCCTTGGCCGCGACGATCACGTCGATGGTGTTGCCGGGAACGATCTCGGTGAAGATCACCGCGGGCGTGTTGTCCTTGGTGTTCTTGCGGGCGAACTGCGGGTCGGCCACCACGCTGGCGCGCAGCATGTTGTCGGGGTGGTTGTAGCCGCGGCGCACGCCTTCGTTGATGGCGTCCTCGAGGCTGCCGGTGAAGCCCTCGAGCCGCACGTCCATGCCCACCTTGAGGAAGACGTTGACGATGCCGGTGTCCTGGCAGATCGGGCGGTGGCCGATCGCGCTCATCTTGCTGTTGGTCAGGATCTGGGCGATCGCGTCCTTGGCGGCCGGGCTCTGCTCGCGCTGGTAGGCGCGGGCCAGGTGGGCGATGTAGTCGGCGGGGTGGTAGTAGCTGATGTACTGAAGGGCCCCGGCGATGGATTCGATCAGGTCGGCCTGCGAGATGGTGGTCGGCATGGGGGAGGGTGCTGGAAGGATGCGGAAGGGGTGGATTTCAGCCGGGGATTATCCCAAATGCGGCCGAGCCACTTTGCACCCCCCGCGGCTCCTGGCCGCGACCGGCCGGGTGGGTATTTCGGCGGGCCCGGGACGATTTATTCTTCAATATGACCAGCAAATGCGGCTGGCAGGGGGATGTAACCGGGCGCATCAAAAAAAACCGCCGTGAAATAAGTGTCACGGCGGTTTTTGTACCGGGCGCGTGCTGCGCGCCCGGGAAGGGCCGGGGTTTTCGGTCCTTGAGGGGGTATATCAAGCCCCGGTCAGCCCTTGGCGATCAGGAAATCTTCCTTTTTCTTGCCCGCAGCCAGCAGGGGTTTCATCCATTTCGGGGGCTGGCCGCGGCCGCTCCACAGTTCGCCATTGGGGCCGCGGTATTTAGGGGCGGCGGTGGCGCCTTTGTCGGCGCGCGGGGCGCGGCCACGGCGGGCGCCGCCTTCGGCACGGCCGCCACGCAGCTCGGCCATCACATCGCTGGCGCTGTAGCCGACGGCGGCGGCCTCGGCCAGCCAGCGGGCGACCATGTCCTTGAGCTCGCTCTGCTTGCGCTTGTTGAATTTCTCGCTGGCGCTGTCAGCCAGTTTTTTCAGCGTGGCGAGGTCGATCTTGTCGAGGTCGATGTTTTCGATGTTCATTTTGAATATCTCAGGGAGGGGCTTATGTAATCGGTCCGTCCGCCAGGTGCCCGGTATTTTGTCGGCGGGATGCCGACAGGTGGAAGAGCTAATCCCGGCGGATATTTGGATTATCTAACAGATTTGGATTCTGTGCGACCTGTTTTATAAATGAGATTGCGCGGGCGTCCGATGCCGTGTATTTCTCGATCCCTTTGCCGGGAGCTGCCGTGGCCGATCGCGAGGAAATGGATACTTTTGGTCCCATTGGCGTGCCGCAGGAGCGCCTGTGGGGTGCCCAGACCCAGCGCTCGCTGGCGCACTTCGCGATCTCCGACGAGCGCATGCCCCGGGAGCTGCTGGTGGCCATGGCCAGGGTCAAGCGCGCGGCGGCCCAGGTCCATCGGCGCACCGGAGGGCTGGAGTACCGCGTGGCCGACGCCATCATGGCTGCCGCCGACGAGGTGATCGCCGGCCTCCATTGGGACGAATTCCCCCTGGTGGTCTGGCAGACCGGCTCGGGCACCCAGACCCACATGAACATGAACGAGGTGCTGGCCAACCGGGCCAGCGAGCTGCTGGGGGGCGAGCGGGGCGCCGAGCGGCTGGTCCACCCGAACGACCATGTGAACAAGGGGCAGTCGTCCAACGACGTCTTTCCCGGCGCCCTGCACATCGCCGCCCTGGACGGCCTGCAGCGGCGGCTGCTGCCGGCCCTGCATCACCTGCGCGCGGCGCTGGCGGCCAAGTCCGCCGCCTGGGGCGAGCTGGTCAAGGTGGGCCGCACGCACCTGCAGGACGCCACGCCGCTGACCCTGGGCCAGGAGGTGTCGGGCTATGTCGCCCAGCTCGATCATGCGGCCAAGCATCTCAGCTCCGGCCTCGCCCACCTGCGCGAGCTGGCCCTGGGCGGCACCGCGGTCGGCACCGGCCTCAATGCGCCGCGCGGCTTCGCCGAGCAGATCGCCGCCCAGCTCGCCCAGGACACCGGGCTGCCCTTGACGACCGCCCCCAACAAGTTCGAGGCCCTGGCCACGGCCGATGCGCTGGTGCAGGCGCATGGCGCGCTCAAGGGCCTGGCGGTGTCACTGGCCAAGATCGCCAACGACCTGCGCTGGCTGGCCAGCGGCCCGCGCTGCGGGCTTGGCGAGCTGCGTCTGCCGGAGAACGAGCCCGGCTCCTCGATCATGCCGGGCAAGGTCAACCCGACGCAGAGCGAGGCCCTGCTCATGGCCTGCTGGCAGGTGATCGGCAACGACACCGCCATCGGCCTGGCGGCGACGGGCGGCAGCAACCTCGAGCTCAACGTCGCCCGGCCGCTGATCGCGCAGGCCTTCCTGCAAAGCGTGCGCCTGCTGGCCGATGGCATGGCCAGCTTCGAGGCGCACTGCGTGCAGGGCATGGAGGCCGACCCTGCGCGGATCGGCGAGCTGCTGGAACGCTCGCTGATGCTGGTCACCGCCCTGGTGCCGCACATCGGCTATGACCGCGCGGCGGAGATTGCGCGCAAGGCGCACCGCGAGGGCAGCAGCCTGCGCGAGGCGGCCCTGGCCCTGGGCCATGTCAGCGCCCAGGAGTTCGACGCCTGGGTGCAGCCGGCCCGGATGGTGTGAAGGGGAGGGGGCGGGTCAGTGGCTGTCCGCGTCCGCGCCCGCCGGGTGCGACATCAGCCGGTCGGTGTAGGCGATGGCCATGGCCGAGAGCAGGAAGGTGACGTGGATCACCGTCTGCGCGATCAGCACCTTGTCGCTGTAGTTGCCGGCGTTGATGAAGGTCTTGAGCAGGTGGATCGAGCTGATGCCGATGATGGCGGTGGCCAGCTTGACCTTGAGCACCGAGGCGTTCACATGACTGAGCCATTCGGGCTGGTCCGGGTGGCCCTCCAGGTTCATGCGCGAGACAAAGGTCTCGTAGCCGCCGACGATGACCATGATCAGCAGGTTGGAGATCATGACCACGTCGATCAGGGCCAGCACCACCAGCATGATCACCGTCTCGTTCAGGGACGTGAGCGGTGCCTCGGACTTGTAGCCGATGCTGGTGACCAGCATCTGCAGGGCCTGCTGGTTGCCGAAGGCGGCCTCCAGCAGGTGCACCAGTTCCACCCAGAAGTGGAAGACATACACCGCCTGCGCGGCGATCAGGCCGATGTAGAGCGGAAGTTGCAGCCAGCGGCTGGCGAAGATCAGGCCGGGGAGCGGACGCAGGGGACGGTTGGCTTGCATGGTGGCATGTAGGGAAAGGCGGGGATTGTAGGCAAGCCCGTCACCGGTCCCTGCGTCGACCCAAGACCCTGGACATTCGGGGGCTTCCCTCTTGGCGAATGCGCCGTGAGTCAGTACGTTGTAAGTCCCTGGGTTGACAGTCCCCAGCCGATCGCCATCACAACGGAGACATGCAATGAGCGCCATCGAGTCGGTCCTTGTCGAGAACCGCGTCTTCCCCCCGTCCGCCCAAGCCGCCAGTGGCGCCCGCATCAGCGGCATGGCGGCCTACGAGGCGATGTGCCAGGCGGCCGAGAAAGACCCGAACGGCTTCTGGGCCAACCTCGCCCGCGAGAACGTGGTCTGGACCAAGCCCTTCACCAAGACCCTCGACGAATCGAAGGCCCCGTTCTACACCTGGTTCGACGACGGCGAGCTCAATGCCTCGGCCAACTGTCTTGACAAGCACATGGGCACCCCGGTCGAGAACAAGACCGCGATCATCTTCGAGGCCGACGACGGCGCGGTGACCCAGGTCACCTACAAGGAACTGCTCGCCCGCGTGAGCCAGTTCGCCAACGCGCTCAAGGCCCAGGGCATCAAGAAGGGTGACCGGGTCGTCATCTACATGCCCATGACCATCGAGGGCGTGGTGGCCATGCAGGCCTGCGCGCGCATCGGCGCCACCCACTCGGTGGTGTTCGGCGGCTTCTCCTCCAAGGCCCTGCACGAGCGCATCATCGACGCCGGCGCGGTGGCGGTGATCACCGCCAACTGCCAGATGCGTGGTGGCAAGGAGCTGCCCCTCAAGGCCATCGTCGACGAGGCCATCGGCCTCGGCGGCTGCGACACGCTCAAGACCGTCCTCGTCTACAACCGCACCAAGACGGCGGTCAACATGGTGGCCGGCCGCGACAAGACCTTCGAGGAAGTGCTCGCCGGCCAGTCGACCGAATGCCCCGCGGTCCCGGTGGGCGCCGAGCACCCGCTCTTCATCCTCTACACCTCGGGCTCCACCGGCAAGCCCAAGGGCGTGCAGCATTCCACCGGCGGCTACCTGCTGTGGGCCAAGCTCACGATGGACTGGACTTTTGACCTCAAACCTACCGATGTATTTTGGTGTACGGCTGACATTGGCTGGATTACCGGCCACACCTATGTGGCCTACGGCCCACTGGCTGCC
>JACCDX011407610.1_pt1 | contig 37977 bp, 43 predicted proteins | sample 7449681 | NCBI WGS metagenome assembly JACCDX01 (sample SAMN15323450, study PRJNA562643) | freshwater metagenome | isolation source: river surface water | place: USA:Blue River Watershed | collected 2017-08-18
AGATTGCACAGGGGCAGACACAGAAGATGATTCAGATGATGCAGTAGATTGCACAGGGGTAGACACAGGGACAGGAGATGATTCAGAGGAGGATGAAGCAGGTTTTATAACAGGATTTTTTCGTGTTATAGATAGTTGACGTCCAACAGGAATAATAGGAGATGATGATGAGGAAAAAGATGAATTAGATGATGAATTAGATGATGAATTAGATGATGAATTTGTATTTGGTGGAGCCTTTAAAGCATAACTTGTGCGTCTTACAGGTACTGTACTTTTTTTAACAACTTTTTCGCCAGAGCTATCAGATGCACTCCCAGAAGAGTTAGAATTGCTGGACTCAGCAATACTGTCTCTTGTTTTGAATCGGGACCTATTCATTTTATTAATTACTTATTGTATTATTAATTATTTAAAATACCTTCGATGGCATAGGACAGTAATTACGTAAAAATGCACTCGCCCTTAGTAAAATTTCTCTTTTTTCAATATTTTCAGGACGTATTTTATTTAATGCATCATCCAATGAAAACCATCCAATTTCACTAATCTCTCTAGTCATTTGTTCATCATCATCATGAAGCTTCAGCTCAACATTGCGATTACAATGTGCCATATAATATTTATGACAGTAATATACATGATTATCACCATAAAATGTTTCTGAAATCGGTTCAATATTATCAATTACTTCATAATCATAATGATTAATACCAGTTTCTTCACTAAATTCACGCAGCGCAGCAGTCTTATCATCCTCTCTTGGATTTCTACGTCCTTTGGGAAATCCCCATTCAGGCTCTATCCATGGTGATGAAACAGTCGATAAAATTGTTGATAATATAGATTCTCCATTTTCATCTTTTGTAGAAATTTTATTGAATTTATCCTTCGAGGATTCATAATCATTCTTATATGCACGACTTTGATTATGAGATGAACCCCAAACCATTGCCCATAGTTCATCGAATGTATGTTCTCTTATTTTATCTTGTTCTGCACGAGTCATATTTTCAATCATTTGATACAAATATACTTCATCATCACAGTTATATTTTCCTCTAATAAATTCTACAAATCGCAGAGAATCACGACGTCTTATTAGTAAAAATTCAAAACCTCCAGATTGCTCATACCCAGTTATAATAGGCATCTTAATAACTTTATCATCAGAACATAATGTTTTACGTAATGACCAATTATCATTTTTAACACGAAATGCAATTACACCATAACTAGTTATAGGGGATGTACATTGTCTATTTGAATGACCAACAATACCACAGTTAGTACATGGTACAGGGCCAGATGTATAATCATTGCTATATTTACGAATACGTTTTCCATTTTTATTATCAAAACTGAATTTTCTTTGCGTTGATTCCATAATTTATATTGCAAATATTTGCTTACTATATTAGTATATATATAATTTAAGTTGCGTGATATATTAATTAAAAGATAGATAAAATAATAATAGAATGAATTTTCCACCTGAAGTATGGGGCCCATTTTTTTGGCATACAATTCATATTGTTGCATTAGGATATCCAAAAGACCCTACATATAGTGATAAAAAAGCAGCAAAAGAGTTCTTTGAATCACTCCAGCATTTAATACCATGTTCAATTTGTAAAAATCACTATGTACAACACATTAAAAATAAACCAATAACACCTTCATTAGATACACGTGAACATTTAATACAATGGACAATTGATATTCATAATGAAGTAAATAAAATGTTGAATAAACCAACATGGACAAAGGAAGAAGTAATAGCATATTATAAACGTATTGGCGCAGCAGGTCGATCGCCAATATGGAATGCGAATGATTTTGCAGCAGCTGACAGTAGAGCTCTTGCATATGGTGCCGCAATTGGAGCAGGTGGAGCACTCATATCTGCAGGAGCTATTACATGGTCATTAGGATTATGGAAATAATTAGTATTATAAGAATAATTTGATAAAACAAATGGAACAACCAAAGGAATTAAATAGTTTACGAAAAAAACTATTTGGTAATATAGCTCCGGTTTTATCTAAATCAGCTAGTAATATACTATCAAGTATACCTGGAACTACAGAATCTGCTCCATGGAAAGCCTATCTAATTGGAGCACTAGTAATTATAATAACAATTTTAATTGTATTATTACTTGTTCATATACTAGTTACACCTGTATTTCCATATACATTAATATCTTCGAAGCTTTCTGGAAATGCAATGAATGGAGCTGATATGGAACCACAAAATGCATTATATTGGCAGAAATCAACTGATATTCTAAATGATTCTTCTACTGTAATTGGTACAGGTGCAGGAGCATCCTTCAACTATGCATTCACAATTGATATTGGTATAAATCCAATGTCAAATATTCAATTTACTGGTATTCCTATAATAATGTATCATGGTCCACAACAAGCATTTTCAAATGGTACAACAATTGCAGGAACTCTTTCAAATAACTATAATATTGCAATAGCACTAGAATCTGCTATTACAAATGATGTTATAGTTAGTGTATTAAATACTGATAATGATATGGAGAATATTCTATTACAAAATGTACCTGTTGGAAAGGGATTTAGATTAGGTGTTGTTTTAACAGATAGGGTATTAGAAGTTTATATTAATGGTCGTTTAGCTAAAACACGAGCATTAACTAAAACACCTAAGCCAATATCAGGATCCTTCATACCACCAAATGAATATACAGTAGGCATTGTACAGGTTCGCAACTTCCACCTATTTTCAGGCCCAATAGGTGCATATAAAATGAAACAAATTGCATATAATCCACCAATATCAACATTTGATTTTAAGGATACAAACATATGTTCAGCATCTTAATAATCCATCTTTCCAGCAAGAACAATTCTTCTTAAAATATAAGGAAATGAATAAATTATTAATAATATCAGCAATAGTTCTAATATTATTAGTAATATTATATACAATATTCGTTAATATTATTGAAAGAGACCCGAAGGATATTCGTTTAGTATATGATATTACAACAAATTTAGGGGAAGGTAAACGTATTATTGATAGCGATACAGCAAAAGAAGTATTATTAAATTCATCTAATTCTACATTATTAGCATATATATATCTTGAACCAGGTGATAGAACAAGTAATATAAGTACTAATGAACAAACTCTATTAAAACAAGGTGATTCATGGGCGATTAATATGAAGAATGGAGGTATACCTGAATTGAAAGTTACAACATTAGATGGTATTGAAACAACGGAACTTCCGGTTATACCATATCAAAAATGGATTGCACTTACTATAGTTAGAGAGGGGCGTAGATTTGATATATACTATAATTCAGAACTAGTTACATCACATCGATTAAGTAAATATATTAAAATTCAATTAGCATCTGTTCAAGCTGGTTCTGAAGGTGTTCGTGGTAAGATAACAAAGGTATATATTGCTGGTAGAAGTTATAATAAAAATGAAATGCAGAAAATATATACTACTACATCTGATACACGTGGTAGACCATATATGAAAGAGGATAGTATAATACCTAAATTGGGTTGTCCATCCGGTCTTTTTTGCTTTGTTACAGCATCACCTCCACCAAGTCCATATCAAAGATGGGTTACTCAATATAGTTAAAACTTATTAATCAATTAATAGTATATTCATTATTAATAAAGATGGCCTGGTTATTTCCTCTATTAATAATTATTGTAGCATTAGTAGCTCTATATTATCTATACAAATTTTTATTTGCATCATCTGCTGAATCAAAAGTTGTATTAGCTGGTGTTAAAGTTGCAAAAACAAATGAAACAACTGCTGTAACAAATGATGCAAGGGCAAATCCAATTACTGTATCATCCAAAGATATACCAGCACTTACTGAAGGTGGGGAATACACAGTATCTTATTGGATGTATGTAAATGACTGGGCATACAGACAAAATAAAAACAAACATATTTTAAGCATAGGTTCATCTGGTGAAAGCGCTTCAGGATTCCATACATTAGTTGTATATCTAGGTAAACAAATCAATTCATTAAAGATTCGTGTACATGCAACTGAAGCAACAGCAACAGCAACTACAAGTAGCAGTGATACAAATATACCAACAGCAACATATAATACGATGTTTAACGATCTTGGTGTACAAAATAGTCTATTAGAATCATCTAATAAATTATGTGATTTACCTGAAGTAGATTTACAGCGTTGGGTATATATTAATATTGTATTAAATGGTAAGACAGTAGATGTATACTTAGATGGTAAATTAGCTCGTTCATGTATATTACCTACATTCTATCGTGTACCTGGTGCTGGTTATTCATTACGTATTTGTGATAAGGGTGGCTTTGGTGGATATATAAGTAATATAACTACATATGGTTATGCACAAAGTCCAGATGAAGTATGGAAACAATATATGGCAGGTCCAAATGCAGCAGGTAATTTCTTAGATTATCTAAAATCATTCTTTGACCCTGCATCACCATTAAATACTGGATTACCAGGACCAATTACTAGTTAAATATAATTAATTAATTAATATATTATTATAAAATATTATTCATATAATTTTATAATAATAGTAAAATATCCAAATGAAACAGTAAAGATGTCATCAAACTCAATATATATGAATACAGGAACACCGGCTTCTGTAACCCGACTAACAGGAGTATTAATGGGAAGTGGTTTCTTCTCGCAAGTATTACTTGTTCTTATTGTTCTTTTAATTATATTTTTAGCATTATGGGGAGCTGAAAGTATATATGGAAGTATTGTTCGTATGCAGAATCGTTATATAGAGATTTTACCAAATACATACATATCAGAAGACAAAACATTTGTTATTAAACAAAATCCATTAGATTCAAAGGCAATCACATTATATTTATCTGATAATGAACGTACTGGTATTGAATTCTCTTACAGTTTCTTCCTATTTGTTAATTCATCTACATTTGGTACTGATGCTGGTTTACGCCATGTATTCCATAAGGGTTATTCAAAACAATATCCATTAATGGGTCCAGGTGTATTTGTACATTCTAACAAAAATGCATTACGTGTGTATATGAATTCCTTTAAAACATGGAATAATTATATTGATATTGAGAATATTCCTGTTAAAAAGTGGATGCACTGTGTTATCATGTGTCGTAAATCCGCATTAGAGGTATATATTAATGGAAATCTTGTTAAGAAAATGAAATTTGATGGAGAAACTGTACCATACCAGAATTTTGGTGATTTATTTGTATTCTCTCAACGTAATATTACATTACCAACAACTATACCATCTATTGATGAAAGACCATTCAAAGTATTTGGTGCATTTAATGGAATGTTAAGTCGTTTATTCTATTTTCCATATGCAATGAGTTATACTGAAATACGTAATATGATGTCATTAGGACCTTCTACTAAAATAGAAAGTGGTTCCAAAGAACAGCCACCATATTTCATTGATACATGGTGGAGTAGTACTGGTGCATTATAAAATATATAATATAATTTTATAATATTATAAAATATCAATAAAATTATTGAATAATTATTCACTATTAGTAATATAAATAAATTACTATGAATCATTAAGTAAAATGCCTGGCGGTGGTCTATTTGCCTTAGTATCATATGGTACACAAAATGTAATATTAAATTCAAATCCTGATATTACATTCTTCTATAAATCATATCGCAAACATTCACACTATTCCGAGGAATCTGTTACAACTGCAATGAACGGTCCAAATGAATTAGCACAGTCTACACCCATTCAGGTAAGACTTAAAATTCAAAGAGTTGCTGATCTTGTTCGTGATATGTATTTTGTATTTAGAGTACCAAATATATATTCGAAATATGCAACTGATAGAGATTCACAGTTTAATTTTTCATGGACACGCTATTTAGGTGCAGCTATTATACGTTCTGCAGCCATCTTTATTGGTGGACAAAAAATACAAGAGTTTGACAGTACATATATTATATCTCGTGCGTTAACTGATTATACTAATGACCAATTTGTTAAATGGCAACGTATGATTGGCGATGTTCCTGAATTAAATAATCCTGCAATGGGTATTTATGGTGGTGGTTCTGAAAATGTTGGATATCCTACTGTATATCCTGACCCCAGTGGTCAAGTATCACGTCCATCTATTTATGGTCGTGATATATATGTCCCATTACCATTCTGGTTTACTGAATCCACATTTAATTCACTTCCATTAGTTGCTCTACAAGGCCAGGAAGTTGAAATTCAACTAACTCTACGTTCAATCGAGGAATTATACTGTATATTAGACCCATCAGGAAATAAGGTTCGTCCAGGTTATAAAGTAGAAAGTTTTGCTAATGCAAATTCCCCTATATATCAAGATTATTATGAAGAGGCTGCAACAATTCGACATTTCTTAACTGATTTTACTGAAACTGCTCCTGCATTAAATACATGGTTCTTTGACCCTCGCATTACTGCAACATATATATATTTAACAGATGAAGAAAGAAATGTTTTTGTAAAAAATGAACTGCAATATATTGTTAGACAAGTATCTACATTTAATTTTAATGGACAAGCTAATAGACAACAATTTGACCTTGATATAACAAATCCTATTACAAGATTATTATTATTTCCACGTCGTTCTGATTCAATATATAGAAATGACTGGGCAAACATTACAAACTGGATAACAAATAAACCCCCATATATTCCAACACCAGGTATACCTGAATGGATTGTAAATGTATATTCTAGTGGAAGAGTATTACCAAATTCACAACGTGATATTATTAGAGCACTCCGTATTCTAGGAGATGGTAATGAATTACAAGAAGAAAAATCAATTGATTATTATAAATGGATAACACCATGGAAATATTCAACTGGTTCTGCATCACAAACAAATGCAACAAATAACTTCTTAACACGTAATGGATTAGAAGAAAATCCTATTCTCATTCCATTCTCTCTAACATCACCAGAATTTCAACCTAATGGTTCCATCAATGCAAGTCGTATTCGTAAATTTCAATTAGAAGTAGATTTTTGGCCATTGAGCCCTGAACCAGAATATTTATATGATTTGACAATATTTGCAGAAACAATTAATTGGATAATCATTATAGGTGGTACAGGTGGTTTGAAGTTTGCCCTATAATCCAAATGAATTCATAGTATCTGCTAGTTCATCTACTGAAGCATCATCCTTCTTTCCATATTTTTCATAATAATATTCCCATGTTGCTACAATATTTGTAATAACTTCATAATATAATAGTATGGAAAATGTATCCTTGCAGCTATATTCTTCAATAATTTTAATAAGATTTTCGCGTGTTGTATATGCCAAATCTGCTAAATATGGGTCAGGCCATTGATATTTATTAATTATTTGTTCCCAATTAATTCCACTATATTTCAAAATTTTCTTATACTCCTTAATATACCATTCAGATGATGGCTTATATTCATATTGTATTATATTATATAATTCCGTTTTTGTATTATATAATATATCATGATTATTAATACGTTCATTTTCAGATATTTCTGAACTTGTATCGCTAATTGTATCATCATCTATATCCATTTTGTATTATATATATACTATATTTAATAAAGTATACAAATCAAATTTTGCGTAGGGTTATATAGATATTTTAAATTAATAGAATTTAAAATGAGTTTTTTAGAGAGACTATCAAATAAAGTTACATATTCTGTAAATAATTCTTTGACTGATCCGAATGCTGATAAGTGGGCAAAGGAACAAGAGGAAAAGAAAAAGCGCGATGCAGAAGAAGCTGCAAATAAGGCTGCTGAGGAAGCTGAGAAAAATAAGAAGCAAACTGAAAAAGTCGCTGCAGAAGCTGCTGCTACTAAACTAAAAGCCCGCAAACAATTTACTGCAAAACAGGGACTAAAAATCGCTATTCAAACCTTCGCATCTGTTTTCCTTGGTCTACTTGTTATTGCACTAATGCTGCATGCTGGTTCATTATGTGCTAATGATGCAATTGCCCGGTCAATTATGTATCGTGTATTATTCTTTGTATATGCAGCTATACCATTCTTTTCAGTATTTGTACTCATATATTATCATCTATATCGTCGTTATAAAGATACAATGCCACGTATTTTTACTGTATTACCTGTAAGAATATTACCAGAATCTCAATCAACACTAATTGCATACCTACTTTCACCATTTACATATGTACCTGACCCTGATGTAATTGGACCAAAGACTGATGAATTAGCACAAATGTGGGAAAATGCAGCAAAATTGTTAGAAGCAACAAATAAAAAATAGATATTTCTATTTAAAATAATACGAGTATTTTCATTTATAATGAATACTTATAAATATAGTCAAACATGGTTTATAAACTCTGAAATAAATAAACAATTATCAGAAGTGTGTAATTCAACAAAAATAAATAATATATTAGAAATTGGTTGTTTTGAAGGATTATCTAGTGTTTTTTTTGCAGATAATTTTATTAATAATCCTAAATCAAGCTTAACATGTGTAGACCCATTTTTAACAATAGATAATAATGACCATAAGGAGTTTCTAATAAATAATGAGGAATTAAATTTTAATTATAATATATCACATTGTAATAATATTGATAAAATACAAATATATAAAATTACATCAGATGAGTTTTTTAAAATAAATAATAAAACATATAATATTATTTATATAGATGGATGTCATGAACCATCATATATAATGAGAGATATGGAAAATTCATTTAATGTTTTAGAAAAAAATGGTATTATGTGGATGGATGATTATAGAGGAGGAGATGGTATTACAATAAAAAAAACAATGGAGGATTTTTTAATAAAATATAATGGTTTATATGATATTATACATGTTGGTTATCAATTAGCTATTAGAAAAAAATAGTATAATAATAATTATATAAAGAATAATTATTATTATAAAATATAAAAATTTGATTTTGTGACGTGACCCCCTGTCTTGTATACTCCTCTTCTGATACTAACTAATTAAAATGGCCAAGGTAACTGACTACAAGCGTTTGTCTCCACGTGACCATGTTCTTAAAAGACCAAATACATATGTAGGTTCAATTGAAACAACAGAAGATTTTGCATGGATTTATGATTCCAAATCTGGACACATGCAATGGAGTTGTATTAATTATAATCCTGGATTGTATAAAATCTTTGATGAAGTCGTTGTAAATGCTCGTGATGAATTCATCCGTTCCATTACTGAAGCTGAACGTACTCCTGTAAAACACATTGATATTACTGTAAGTGGTAATGGTACAGATGATGAACCTCTAACAATTACTGTTGCAAATGATGGAGATGGTATTCTTATTGAAGAACATCCAGAAGAGAAAATGTGGCTACCACAACTAATCTTTGGTTATCTCAATACATCCTCCAATTATGATGATGAAGAAAAGGAACGTGTTGTTGGCGGTCTTAATGGTCTTGGCGCTAAACTAACAAACCTATTCAGTAATACATTCTCTATTGAAGTAAAAGATATTCATAATAAGAAACACTATACGCAACTATGGACAGATAATATGGCAAATTGTGAAAAACCTTCTATTAAGAAATTCACTAGTTCAAAGGGAGGTGTATCCATTACATTTGAGCCAGACTTGAGCCGTTTCTGCAAAGATACTAAGGGAAAGGCTTCAAAACACTTCATTCGCGATATGATTTCTGTATTCCATACTCGCGCGATTGAACTTGCAGCAGTTGTTGGTTCAAAGGCAAAAGTATCCTGGAATGATGAAGTAATTACAACAAATAGTTTTGAAAAATATGCAAAACTATTCCTACGTGATGGTGCAACTACTATTGCATATGAAAACTGTGGGCCTCGTTGGGAAGTTGCTGCTGTAATGGCAAATCAACTATATACTGATGATGAACATGGTATTCCTGATAAAAAGCACATTTCATTTGTGAATGGTATTTCTACAAAGAAGGGAGGTAAGCATGTAGATTATGTTTCTAAACAAATTCTTGATGAAATCTGTGCTCTTGCACTAAAGAAAAAGAAAATCACAATTAAACCTGGACAGATTAAGGATTCTATTGTATTCTTCGTTAACTCTACAATCGTTAATCCTGAATTCACAAGTCAATGCAAGGAGGAACTTACAACAAATACAAGTAAGTTTGGTTCAAAACCAGAATTTGCAGGTAAGCTAGTAGATGGTCTTGTGAAACTAGGTGCATTAGATGAAGCGCTTGCAATCCATGAAGCAAAGAATAATCGTGATTCAAAGAAAACAGATGGTAAGAAGCGTCAGAATATTCGTGGTCTTCCTAAACTAGAGGATGCTCACTTTGCAGGTGGCCCTAAAAGCAGTGAATGTACTCTCATTCTTACTGAAGGAGATTCAGCTGCAACATCCGCTATTGCTGGTCTACAAGTAGTTGGTTCTGAACGTTGGGGTGTTTTCCCTCTTCGTGGTAAACTACTCAATGTAAAAGATATTACACCTGCTAAATTCAATGCAAATGAGGAACTAACAGCTATTAAACGTATTCTTGGTCTGAAACAGGGGACAAAATATACTTCTCTGAAGGAACTCCGTTATGGTCGTATTATGATTATGGCGGACCAAGATTATGATGGTTCTCACATTAAGGGTCTAGTGATGAATCTATTTCATACTGAATGGCCTGAACTTCTCAAAATGGGATTTGTATGCTCTCTATTGACTCCTATTTTGAAGGCAACGAAAGGAAAACATATAGAATCCTTCTATACACAGGCCGCATTTGAAGAATGGAAAGAGAAGAATGATACAAAGGGATGGACAATTAAATATTATAAAGGTCTTGGTACATCTACTCCAACAGAAGCAAAGGAATGGTTCCATCGTCTAAATGAGGTACAATATGAATGGGATGATGAAACAAATGATTCTATTCATCTTGCATTCAATAAAAAGCGCGCAGATGACCGCAAGGATTGGCTTGCTAGTTTTGATTCAAAGAGACAAATTAAAATCAAAGATAAGAAAGCATCATATACTGATTTTGTGAATGATGAACTAATTCATTTCAGTAATGCAGATAATATTCGTTCTCTGCCATCTATTATGGATGGTTTGAAGCCATCTCAACGTAAAATCCTATATTGCTGTTTCAAACGTAATCTACGTAGTGAAATTAAGGTTGCACAGCTTGCTGGTTATGTTTCTGAACATGCAGCATATCATCATGGTGAAGCATCTCTCAATTCCACAATTACATCTATGGGACAAAACTTTGTAGGTTCCAATAACATTAATCTACTTGTACCTGCAGGACAATTTGGTTCAAGACTTCAAGGTGGAAAGGATGCAGCATCTCCACGTTATATTCATACATATTTAGAGCCAATTGTTGATAAGATTTTCAAGAAGGAAGATAATGCAATTCTAAAACATCTTGATGATGATGGTTATCAAGTTGAACCTGAATTCTATCTACCAATTATTCCATATATTGCTATTAACGGTTCTAAGGGTATTGGTACTGGTTTCTCTACTGATATTCCATCATACAATCCAGCTCATATTGTTGCACTCCTACGTGCTCGTCTAACTGAACGTATTGATACAATTGAAGGTCGTCAACTTGACCCATGGTGGTTTGGATTCAAAGGACAAATTACTCGACGCAATGATACTAAATGGGTATCACATGGAGTATATGAATTTAATGATGAAGATAATACAGTGACAGTAACTGAATTGCCTGTTGGACGATGGGCAAATGATTATAAGGCATTTCTAGATGCGGCTGCAATTGCAGAAGAGGAAATGAAATCTATAAATAAGAAGGAAGAACGCAAGGCAAAACGTTCTGGCAAAGATGATTCTGCTTCTGTTGCCACAAATTCTACTATTGGTAAATCTGCTCCTAAAAGCATTGGTCTAGAATCATTTGATAGTTATATTCAAGATAATAAATTTGTACTACATCTTACGGAAGATGCATATGATGATTATAAGCATGATACTGCTGGCTTTGAAAAGGCATTCAAGCTCACTGCGTCACATAGTACAACAAATATGCACTGTTTTGATGAAAATGGGAACATTAAACTATATAATACAATTGGTGATATTATTGAAGCATTCTATGAACCACGTCTTGCAGCCTATTCTGAACGTAAGCGTGTACAACTTGATGATCTCAATAAAGAAATTCGTGAACTCTCTGCTAAACAAGTCTTCATTAAAGCAATTCTAGAGGACCGTTTGAAACTTATTAAAGCAAGTGATACATCTATTGTAAAACAATTGAAGGAGCTGGAACTGCCTGCATTGTCTCGACCTGATGAACCAGATAGTATTGATGGTTATGAATATTTGCTGCGTATGCGTATTGACCGTGTGAAGGCAACTGCTGTAGAGGATTTGATGAAACAGGTTGCTGATAAAACTGCTATTCGCGATTCTCTCGCTGCAAAGAAACCTGCTGACTTGTGGCTTAGTGATTTGGATGATTTCGAAAATGCTTGGGATAAATATTCTACTGCGCGAACTACTGAAATGGAATCTGCTCCACCAAAAGATACTGCAGCTAAAAAGAAGATTGCTAAGCGCAGTAAATAATTATCTATAATTAAGAATTAATTAATAATAATTATTTAATATATATTCGCGGTATTAAATTACATTTAATATAATATTTATCAATACACTCTGGTAAAATAATAGGGACAGCCTGTAATGATGATACTCCTAATTTACCACTGGCAGTTTTATCATGTATTCCATTAATTTTTTTACATTCATAATCTCCATGAGGTGTTAATACACAGTTATAAAATCGATATTTATTAAATGGTAGATTATTATATATTGACACTATTTCATCTTGAATAAATACCATATTATATTTTTGTAGGACTTGTTTATATTTATTGCATAATGTAATCATTACATATAAACTGCGTCATATTTTTATGCTGATGCAGGACAGCCAGCAGTTCCAGAACTGCCAGATGTGGAACCAGGTACAGTAGGATCAAAGCAGTTTTCACCATCACATATACCTTCCCAGGTTAAACCAGCAAGTTTTGTACGAGTACATAATTGTTGATATGGTGATTCACCAGCAACCGTTGCAGTTGGCATTCTTGGGTCAAAATAATATTCATCACTTGTTGGAGGATTTGTAATACTCATAGACGAGTCCCATTTTCTTACTACACCATTACTACCATATGAACCTGTAGATACGCCTAATAAATCAATGCAAGTTGGTATTTTTTGTCCATTTACTGTACGAGTGTATGCAGTTAAATAATCAGGGCATGAATTTATAATAGGAGGCCATGATTTTGGTGCATTAGATGATGCTTTATCACCAAACCACCGGAGACCAAAAAACAGGAAAATGAGGATAGATAATATCAAATACAGTACAGCTGCAATGGTTTTTTGAGATTTGAAGAAAAACATGACCCCATAAATTCCAATTGCTGCGGAAAGCAGGATATATGCTGCTAATTTATAGTTTATTTCCATTTATTCATTCAAAGATATAAAAATATTATATAGTATCATAGTTATATTTTTATATTTAGTGTTAGATATGAGTAGAATATTGTTTAACCCATACGAGCAAAGTTGGATGTAGCTTCATTAATCTTAATGAATACTTCAACTGGATTTGCACCCATTGGTACAGTTACTGGTACTACCTTGCGATATACAGTAGTTGGGATAGGTGTTACACCGCGTACTACACGAGTTACACCTAGATCCATGAATTGAGCACCAGCAAGAGGACCAGGTGATATAGCATCACCAACACCATCACCACTTACACTGTAGGTTACAGCACTGGCATCTTTAATAGATACATAGTAGCCAGCATTTGCAGGTATTTGCTTAAATTCAGTTAATAGAGAGCTCATTTTATATTTGTTGTTTAGAAAATAATACGCAACAAAGCCGGTATTTTGGAGGATTAATAATTTGATAAAAGGATAATTTATGAATTATTAATTTTAACCCATACGAGCAAAAACAGATGAAGCACCACCAATTAAGATAAATTTTTCAGCTCCACTTACATCTAAAGGGCTAGTTACTGCTACAACCTTGCGATACATACCAGCTAATAGAGCACCTGATGTAGTTTTCACATAACGGTTAACACCAAGATCAATATATTGAGCACCTAGAGTTGGTGTTGCAGGAGTAGTAGGAATAGTAGCACTTGGATTGCCACTGTTATCTACGCCAAATAAAGCAGCAGAACCACCGCTAATACATACAAAGTAGCCAGCATTTACAGGGACTTGTTTAAAAGATTTTAATAGAGAAGTCATTTTATATCTATTCTTTCGAAAATAATACGCATTGAAGCCGGTATTTTGGAGGTATTCAATTGCTTAAAACTAAATAAAACACCTTTTGATTAACAGAATAATAAGAATGTCTAATCCGGATTTTGAAATGCCATATACATCTTATACACCTGGTGCATCAAAGGCCGGTGTTGGAAGGGTTAATTTAAATACAGGTAGTCAAAATGCAGCAAGTGCATATGATTCCGTATTTCAACATCGCATAGGTATTGATACTAATATGCAAAATGATGCATTACGTGGAAATTGGGAACAAACACCTTTATCTTCTGCTTTCTTCTCTCTAAGTAATTTTTCAAGAATACAAAAGGCTATTAAAACTGAAGTATACAAACGTAGTGGTGATAAGAAGTGGATAATTGATGACCAAAGTGCAGATGAAATGCAAATTATAATGCGTGCAATGTATTTACAATATGCTAAAAATCTACCTACTAATATTGAAGGACAAATTGCCGAATTAAATGCAATTGTTGTTGAATGGGCTGTACCAAAGATTATGAGTGAAATACAACAACACTTTTATTATCTACGTGATATATCTGAAATGCCAAAACAAATGGCGCATCCTGTTAGTGTTTCAAGTGCTGGTACAAAATCATTCGACTTAACTAAATTTTTTTAGAGAATGGTGCGTGCCAACCCAAAGGTGTGTTAAACATCAATAGTTAATTTGAACATAAATAGCAATATGGATGTTACAGAAAGAACTACTTCAAATACTATATGTCTCCATCCACAAATAGAAGATAAACTACGTAAATGGTTAAGAGAGCGTCCTACTGCAGCATTCTTATGTATTGGTCCACCAGGTGTTGGTAAGACAACATTAGTATATCGTGTTTGCAAAGAGGAGGGTTATTGGATTCAAGAGCTCAATGCAAGTCATACACGTACAGGTACATCATTTCGTGATAAAATCCTACCATTGCTGCGTGAATCTGGTCTGAGTTCATGGGCATCTCCATCACGTCCAAAAGGTCATGCAGTTGTTCTTGATGAAATGGATGGTTTATCACAGGGCGAACGTGGTGGTTTACAGGAACTTCTCAAATATCTTCGTGAAACAAAGAAGAATGGACCAATACCATTAATTCTTATTTGTAATGAACTTCTTGGTAGAAAGATGCAGCAGATAGTGCGACTATGTGAAGTATGTACAGTTGGTATGCCAGCAGGACCAATACTTGAAAAATGGATTGGTCGTTCATTAACACCAGTTGAAAAGAAAATGGACCTTCGTTCTCTCTTCAGAATTCTTGAAGGATTTTCAGCTCCTCCTAATCAGGCGAATATTAATAATTATCAAATTGAAGATTCAACTGAAGTATCTGAAGAATTCTTTGACCCTCCATCAATTACATTACAAACAGCATGGTATACATTATACGATAAATGGGATTTCTTTGATGTTATTGATATGGATACAAAGGATGCAAATTTAGCGGGTCTATTATATCATCAAAATTTACCATATAGATTGCAGCCATCAGTTACAAAGAAAATGCAACCAGCACAAATTAGTGAAGCAAATAGGGAGGCATTTAATATATATAGGAAATTGCATAAAGTATTTGAAATTAGTGATTATGCTGATTTTTGGGCATTTTTTCATCAATGTTGGCCTTTATTGGGAATTTCAACAGAAATTAAATTAAAGATTGCTAATTTATATTTACAAGAGTTGCCTGAACCGGCTAAAGTTGTTCCAGTAGAACAGTTAGAATATACATGGGTTCTTACAAGACAATCTGCACTATTTAATGCATGGAAAGAAATGTGTAAATTAAATGACGAAACAGGTGTAGATTTGCGTCATATACCAGATATATGTATAGGTGGTTCAACAAAACAACAGAAAGCATTATCATTTGTTAAAGAGGAGGAGACAGAGATTATACAGCAGGCAGTAGCCAAGCCAGTTAAAAGAACAGTTAAAACAGTAAAAGATGAACAGGAAAAGCCAAAACGTAAAGCAGTAGCAAAAAAACAGGCAGTATCTATAGATATTTAATTAATAACATATAAATAATATATAATTTTACTATATAATATTTATATATATATATATATATATATAGATATATATAATAATTCTATTCAATTACAGGTGTTATAGGAGGTATTATAATATCTCCATTTTCTTCATTTGGATGTAGTAATTTAATAACTTTCAGACTTGTTTTACGACCAATACGTTGTGCACGTCCAATAATTTGTGTTTCCTCTCCACTACTCATACGTCCATGATAAAAAATAATATGTGATGCTTCTTGAAGATTTAATCCTGCATATAGTGCGTGATTTGACATTAATAAAACTCTAATATCTCCTCTACGAAATTTTTCTAGTATTGAATGTATTACATCCTTATTACCTTGTACAATTGCAACTGTTATATTTTTCTGTTGAATTTCCTGTTGTATATTATAAAATGGATTTTCATAATGGCTAAATACCAACATCTTACCTGTAGGATTATCCTCTAAAATTTTGAGAAGTGTTTCTTGTTTTGATAACTGATACTGCGCAGGCGACCCTGCCTGCTGCACAGGAGGCTGTCCTGCCTGTCCCAACCTGTGTAAATCAGTTGCTGTGAGCTGCTGCCTGCACATTGCACACTGCCCCTGTGATGATAATGTCTTTAATATACATTCTCCACAGTATATTTGTTTACAACAAGGTACAATAATTGTTTCAGATTTTGATGCTGTTTCATCATAGCAAATAGGACATACTGCCTCTGTAAGGCGTTCCTTAAAAGATTTTATCTGGTCCTCAAGACTGTTAATCTTTGTTTGTAAATGTAGAAGAGCTGTTTCTTTTGCATGCGATGTAGCATATTCAACTGTCTGTTTAAAATCATATGTAGCTTTCAATCTTAGAAGTTCCTTCTGTTGATTATCTGTAATTGCTGTTATTAAATCGCTTTCAGACTGTTTTTCAACACCCAATGCTGATAGGGCTCCTGTAATATCTCCTACATGCAATAGCATCTGTACATTTGGTTTTAAGAAATCATTAACAATTCTCTGTGCAATTGATGGTCTGCAGCGAATTATTTCAGTAAGAATAGATGGTAGCTTCATTGATATTTTTCTAAAATCATCTCTGCAACGTAATACAAGATTATGTCTCTGTGGATGGTCTGTTATAAATTTTGCAAAGAAGTTTTTTGAATGTATTTGTTGATATCCAATATCTTGAAATTGTCCGCTAATAATCTGTAAAAAATCCTTATCTAAATAAGGGGCTAATAAATTACGCATTAATATAGAGGGATTTTCAGGATTACCAGACACTATATGACGATTAATAAAAAAATATGGAAGCGAATTTATTAGAAATGTCGCCCATGTAGCTGTAATTAACCAAATAAAATCACCATTTTTATCGAATGATGTTCTTGTAGCAGGGAAATGTATACTATCAGCCTCATCCACAAATATATGACTCCATCCTATTTTTTTAGATATAACATAATCCTGTAATTGCTGATATAATGTATTTGTAACCAGTACAGCATCTGATTTCAAAATTAGTTCATCTAAATTTTCTTTTTTTAAGATAGATATATTCTTACAAAACAATACATTTAATGTCGTATCATTTTTAATGGAATCCTCCCATTGTCTATATAATGTATGTGGTATTACAATTAATTTACCCTTCTTACTATAATTATTATTATTATGTATAGAGTGTAATAAGGATGTAGATGAATAATGTATACTTTGTTTATTATATAATTGTTTATTACGTAGATATGCAATGTATGCGAGTACAACTAATGTTTTACCTGAACCAACAGAATCGCTAAGGAATGCATATTGTGACCAGAATGTTTCATGTTCTCCTAATTGCAAACCTCTTCTAAAAGAATCTTCTTTATCTATCATACCTTTTAACAAAACAGATTGATGAATAAATAATTGTTTTTTTATACACGATATATCACTAGTATATTGTGGAGAATACTCATCTAGTGAATTACGATAAATTTCATTAATAACAGCCAATTCAATAAAACTACTTGAATTATATGAGGAATAATTTGGTTCATATAATATTTTATTATATTTATTATATTTAAAAGAATCTACAATATCTGTAAACTCTCTTATAATATTTTGTTGTGACATTTACTATTATGGCTTACATATTATTTTAAACTGTTCATTAAAATAATATATAGGACTTTTAATAGAAACTTATAATATAAGTATGAAGCTAAGCAGTTGAATAGAAATCACGCAATTCTTTATTACGTACCCAATCTTTTAGTTTCATTGATGTTAATTTACACATAGGATTGCCTTCACGAAATAGTTTCTTATCAAACGTATTCATTGAATGTGACATAACTAACATTACCTTGTGTGGTTCTAATTGAATCATTGGATGTTTATAATCATCCAAAAATGACTTTTCCTCTGCATGTGTAACTGCTTCATTATACCTGTGGACTTTCGAATAGGAACGACGCCATGCCATAGTACCATTTGTTGCATGCTGAGCCCCATATGGACCAACCTTATAAATCTTATTAATATCACTATAAAACATATAAATTTCAGTTGAACCTGCAAGTTCTACACGTGGATTCTTGCCAAAACTATTTACAACATGACTAACACGTTCAGGAGGATAATAATCATCATCATCCATAGCAACAATAATATCCCCCTTTGCTTCATTGTTTAATCTATTACGCTTCACTCCAATTACTTGTTTTTCATTTTCACGAATATAACGAATATTTGGTAAATCAGCTGCCCATTGTTTAAAACAATCCTCTACACAATCAGTGCCATCATCTAAGATAATCCATTCCATACGGTCTTTTGGATAATCTTGATGACGATAACATTGTATAAGGGCCTTCATAAAAGGCCGACGATTATATGTTGGCGTGACAACAGAAACGAATGGTTTGTTAGACATTTTATTGTGAATAAGAACAGATTATAATTTAAGCCTTTACAAATAAAATGAAGAAACAAGATGGAGGTTTTGCACCACCACCATTTATAATGGCAAAATTTGTTCAGAATGCGGCTGCATTAATACCTGCATCATTCATTGCTGGCATGCGTTTATTTCAAAATAGTAAGAAACATAAAAAACATAGTCATTCCAAGACTTCAATCTCAAGAAAATATAATAAAAAAAAGAAATCAATAAGAAAACATAATAAAAAATAATGCGGTAAGTGTTACATATCTAAAGGCCCGGTACTTGTTAGGCAATAATAATGAGCTCTTTAGTCAAACCAAATGCCAATGGCAACCTATTCGAGATTAAAACAGTTCAATCTGGTGCGTTCAGAACACTTATTGAAGCATTAAAGGAAATTTTAACAGAAGCAAACATTGAATTTGACCAACATGGTATGAAGATTATTGCAGTTGATGAAACGCATACAATTCTTGTTTATCTGCGCCTACATGCAGACCGCTTTGAACACTATTACTGTCCTTCAAAACAGGTTCTTGGTATCAATATGATTTATCTTTTCAAATTAATCAAGACTCTAGAAAACAATGATTCATTAACACTCTATTTACCTGCGAATAATCCTAATAAACTGGGTGTAATGATGGAGGACGCAAAGAAACAAATTACAAAAAACTACTATCTCAAGTTATTCGATACTACTGTAGATGATATTCAAATTCCTGCACTCAGCTTTTCTAGTATTATACATATGCCATCTACTGATTTCCAAAAGTTCTGTCGTGATATGAATGCATTAGGTGAACGTGTGGAGATTACCTCAACAAATGGTGACCTAATTTTCAAGTGTCTAGGAGATTTTGCCGATAATGAAATTCATATTCGTGAAAGTCAGGGAAATATGCGCGTGCAAAAACAGAACGGTTCCAATGAAATAGTTCAAGGTATTTTCCAACTAAAACATTTATTCCTCTTCACTAAATGTACAAATCTCTGTCCATCCATTGAACTCTACCTTAAAAATGATGCACCACTCATTTTACGTTATACTGTTGCAAATCTCGGTGAAGTTAAACTAGTTCTTGCTCCATTAAAAAATAAGAACTAAATTATTTCTTAATAAATGTAATACAATAATTATAGCACTCATATTCAATACTTTCAATTATAATTTCATCAAACAAATTCATGAAATTATTAATTTCATCTTTTGAAAAGAAATGGTAAAATCTATTATATGTTATTCCTGTATCTTTGTCATCCCATGGAATCATAAAATCCCCATTACCCATATTAATCCATTTCTTTTTCAATGGTTGTTCTAATCCCCATACTGTTATTAATCCCCTTCCACCTGACTGCAAACATCGAATACATTCCTTCATAAACTGTATTCTATCTATATGTGTTTCTATATGATGTAATACTGCAATAGACATTATCGCATCATATATATTATTTCTATATGGTAACTGGAGGCCAGATACCTGTAGTAAATCAGTTTTCTCTCTCAGTCTTCCCTGTGTAATATATAATAGATTTTCTGTTATATCACATCCAATATACATTAAATCATCTCTATACATCATATTCTTTCCATTACCACAACCAATATCACATACTAATGATGACTTTGTAAGTGTATTGAGAAATACTTTTACACAATTCCATTGATTATATCGTGTATCACTAAAGTGTTTCGCAATAGTCTCATATACCTGCTTTACAGATGCCATTTCGTAGCTATGTACCTGTTTACTTAATGCATCAAATTTTATATCCAATATCCACTGTAATCCTCAACACCACTATGTAGAAATGTAGTACCTATATCATGTAGTAATAGATATACATTTTCATCTATATAGTCGGTTTCATTTTGCCAACCCATAGTAGAATATTCATATTGATACCATCTTTCTAAATCATCAATACATTTATATAAAATATCTACATCAGACTCATCATTTCGTAGCATTACAGAATGTACCATATTCTTCATTATTTGAATAAGAGATTCAATATTAATCTTTGAATAGTCATAATTTCCACAATTATAAAAATAATTAATATTTTTAATTTGATTATTAATCAATCCATATGTTATTGACAAATGTTCAAAATCATCATTATCAAATGGCAATTCAGGTTTATAAAAATTAAAGGAATTAAGAATTGATAATATATATTTACCAAATTCTTTAATATAAAAAGAAGATATATTACCTTTTGTAAAAATAGAATGCTTTAACACATATTTTGGAACAGAATCAATAAACGCACGCATATGTATTTCTCTTTTTGAGTTTTCTTTAATAAATACAAATTTATTCATATTAATTTTGTATTTATATTATTAATATAGTATCGATTGCTTTCTTTATATTTTTAAAATTTTTTATCAATATGCTTTGTATAACGGATTTCATCATAACGAACACCCTTCGTTAAGATTGCCATATCATTCGCCGAATTAAAACGACTGAAATCATCATTCCATAGACTAATTACATTATATGCTTTTTTTGGTGCAATTGAAATACCAATTATATTATTATCTGGATGTGTCATAGCTTCATTAATAATACCTCCAATACTATATTTCAGGAAAATATCAGAGGCCTCTCTACGAGGTACACGTACTGTATACGACCCTCCACGAATATTCCCTTTATTTTCCCATAGTGGTGGGATATCATTTTTCATTAAGAAGAAGAATCCACCTAGTAGGGTTTCCTCGCCTAATGTATCAATTAATCCCCAAAATTCACCCCAATTTTTGACTGTATGTATCTGTTTGTATGTAGATGGTGTCCATTTTTTTTCTTCTGATGAATGATACCATAGAGTCCAAGTGCTATTGGCTGCAAATGGAGTTGTTGATGTAATCAACATTTGTGAATCGGTGGGTGTGGCTACTTTATTCATTTTACAGTATGATAGCCCTTATATTATAATATCATTTCAAATTTTAGGCCTTCTTAATCACAATCAAATAACTTTCTAAAGTCATCTTCAGACTTAATATCTATTGCTTCGCCCATACTAGTGATGACTGATACTTTGGCCGGTGCCACTAAAGACCATAAATTTGTTTGATTATATATAATCTGTAACCATTGCGCATATGTAGGAGGTATAATTGTCTTTGTACGTGCCTTTATAGTTAATAGACACTCTGGGATTTCATATTTTGTTTCATTATTTATATATAGTTCTGCAGCCAATAATTCAAGAATTTTTGGTCGAACTGGGTCATCACTTTTAATAAGATTTTCCCATTGAATATAATTTTCTTTAACAGTCATACTGAAAATTTCATTATTTTCTACCTTTTTTAGTTCATCATATAATTGAAATGGAAGTGTATATTCATTGTTTAATTTAAAATAATAAAGTGGTTCCTTTTCATTCCAAATAAATTTAGAAATAGCCCATATTTTATTAAATAAAATGCTGTATTCTTGATATAATTCTGTAAAAATATTATACATTCTTAGAAAAAAAAGTATTAGTTCATTTTTCAAAGAATATTCTGACATTCTATAATATTAATATATCATATTCATTATTTAAATTAACAATTAGCAACCACAAGACTGTTCTTGTTTATCACATGGGCATATTGTTGGGGTATCAGCTGTCTTAAATACTCCACCTTGTACCATCATATATAATGCAATAGCAATGCTAAAAATACCAACTATCATCCATGTAGTGACACCAGATGTATAAATACATAAAACAGATAATATAGCAGTTAATACAATACCAAATACAAATGTTGTTAGTGAACGATTATAATCTTTTTGTATTATTTGAGCGCCGAAGAGTGCTAAAAATATAGTAGCAAAAAATAATACTGGTAAACAAATCATTTTATTACATTATTCCATTTTCTATTTTCACCTTTTCTCTATTTCTTATAAAATCTAATAATCTTCTTTTCTGGTACCCATACTCCAACTGGGTCTTCATTCAATTCACCTTCATCATTTACAGTATATGCAATACTATCTCCATCTACATAATATGTATTACCTTTATATAACACCTCTTCAAATTCGCCTTCTTCCTCTTGCTCCTCCTCTTGCTCTTCTTCTTGTTCTTCCTCTTGTTCTTCTTCTTGCTCCTCTTGCTCTTCTTGCTCTTCTTGTTCTTTCTCTACAACATCTTCAATATCAGGTTCTGCATAATTGTCAATATGTACATCCTCCTCTTCAATATCAGGTTCAGATTCTGGAGTAGTAGGTGGAGCAGTTAGTTCTCGAATATCATGTTCAGATGTATTAGAGATAATATTTGTTTGAATCAATTCATCAAGTGATGCTTTTGGAGAAATTGAATTTACTGCAATTGCAGATAGTCGCGATTCAATGGAACTATATTTATTATCTAGTTCAGTAATAACCGATGCCTGATTATTAAATGCGTGTGTTAGAACTTCAAAAGATTTTTTAACAGATGCCTCCATATTATTCAGATAATCATTCATATTCTTATTATTTTCAATAAATGTTGTTAGTTGTTTATTAATAAATTCTTCAAGATTTTGTTGGAAATTCCTCATATTTTCATTATGTTCAGTAATAGTATTATTGATATAATTTGTAATACTATTAAATTTACTATTAATTTCATCATTATTTACAACAGGAGTTACTTGAGTAGCTTCTTGGATGGGTGCAACTTGACTAGATGTTTGAATAGACTCTACTTGAGTAGAACCTCTATTAGAATAACGAATAATGGAATCTAGTGCTGAAATCTGTTGTTGAAACCGATTCATTTCAGCAGTTACATTACGTTGTAGTTCTTCTGCAACATTCTTTAGTACAATTGATGAAATACCACTAGAAGATTCCATTGTAGATTATTTAAACACAGTAATATATCCTAAAGTACTTGGGGGCTTTATATTCAAATTTTATATTTTCAAGCAAATCAAATTTTATCATCTATTAACTATTATATATTTTTATTAAGTAAAACTATATAATATAATTTATGTTGGCTCTATCGAGCACGAACTGTAAGATTCATACATGAATCAAGAGTACTCTCACGTTCCTTTAATGGTTTCTTACGTTTCAAACGTAGACCTTCTTCTGCCTTGGAAATCATATCTACATTTAATGTAACACTGCTGGATTTATTTGTTGGTTCATAGAAATCAATTGGTTTTGTATCAATGGAACCAATTAAACTAATCATAGGTGGATAATTAATATCAATACGTGTTTGTTTTTTGGCAATAATACTACGATACTCTTCAATTGATAGATGACCACCAAAACGTTTTAGAACAGCACGTTGTGATGCAGGATAAATTCGTGTATTTGATACATTATACAATCTATGTAACAATGCAATACGTTCCCAACGTGTATGTAAATCCTCTTTTTCTTCTAATAGATGTGCCATTGCACATTCAGGGCAGCAGAAATTACCATATACATACCATATCCCATTTTCTTCAAAACGTGGAATAACAAATGGTGTATGTTCAAACTCATATGTACACCAAAAACAGGCAATGTCTGTTTTTTCAGGTAATTGACGAGTCTCTTTCATATTCATAAATGGTACCATTAAAATCTTACTTTTATCAACATTTATTGCAGATGTACCTACGATTGATTCATTTGTATAAATATGTTGCTGTTGAACTGGTTTTGTTTCATTTATCTCTAAAGAATCTAAATGCGGTAATTTACGTTCCTCATACGGTAATACAATAGGAGGTGGTGTAGACAGGTCAATAAATGAATAATGTGATTGGTCTGCTGTTATGGAATTATTAGTTAACTCCATTGCATTAAGAACATCATCATATGGTTCCATTTGGAAAGGTGGATTAGGGTCATATTGAGGTGGTCCATCATAAAATTTTACTTCAGATGAATGTATAGGGAGATGTGCAATTAGTGGTTTAATTTCCTGATTCATTAAATTCCCTACAATACCATCTGCTGTTATTTTTGCAACTACAGGAAACTGTTTCTTATTACGTTTTTTAATTTGTGGTTGTTCTACTGTCTCATCTATAATTAGTTTTTTTCTCCCCATTTTATCAATATAGAGTTATATTGATTTTAAGACCCCCTAGAACCTTAAGCTAGATATATGTTATTTCTATAATATAATAATGGAGGCAATGAATTTAGATGCATTATGTCCTAGAGTAAAAAATGTTCTTCCATTATTTGTGAAACATCCAGAAAGTCTACAGCACTTGCTATTTTATGGACCACCTGGTTCAGGTAAAACAACATCTGCTACAAAATTAATTAATACAATATGGACAAATTCTCCTATTAGACCGCAAGTATGTCGTATTTTAAATGCTGCAGATGAACGCAGTTTAGATGCAATTCGTTCAAAAATCTTACCATTTTTACAGGTAGATTGGAGAGATAATGGTGAAAAACGCCCACGGTTTTTGGTATTAGATGAATGTGAAACTCTTACTGAATCTGCACAACTCGCTCTAAGACCATTCTTAGATATGAGTCCACAAGATGTATGTATTATATTTATTTGCAATTCACTAAGTCGACTACATGAGAGTCTTCGTTCTCGTTTTCTGCGTATACGTTTTGATCCACCACCTGCGCCAAAAAACAAATCCATATTATTACATAACTCTCTACGTGGTGATTTACGACAATTTCGTAATAACTCTAATAATTTCAAAGATATTATTGATTTATTCAATAATGAAGATATAAATACACTGACAACAACAGAAGATGTGGTTCTTACTCAATATATTTATTTGTTAAATTATTTGCAAATACTTGATACTGAACTATATAATTCATTAAAGGACTTCTTTATTGCAGGTTGTTTCAGTATTCATAATGAATCCTATTTCATAAAATCCATTAAACAATCTATAAAAATACTCGTAAATAAACTTGAAAATTGCAGCGAGGAACCTAAATGGATACCTCTCTCTTAATATTATCCTAACGCCCCATACTACTTAAAGCTCCTACAAAATGACAACATTGTCTTCGCCTTTCAAATATACTCCATTACGTGTTTCCACGATGGTAATTACAGCAAATCTTAATACAACCATTCTACTTGACCAACTTCTTGCTGATCTTAATACGATTCTAATACCAATTTGGTACCCAGGTGAAGGTATTCTTAAATTCGAACATAAGAAAGAAGTAATTGGTGAAAGTCATCGTGATGTACTAACAAATCGTAGAATTACAGCAAAATCCTTCTTTAATCAATCCACACTTGTTGTACGTCGCAGACAAGCAACTAAATGGAAAGAAGTTAATATTAAACTCTTTGCAAATGGTGGAATTCAAATGACTGGTATTGCTACTTCTGAATTTGCACAAGAAACACTTGAATGGTTTATTAATGAATGCAAAAAACTACCACGTAGCCCATTTGCTGGGGAACCATCCATACAAAAGTTTGCAATTCAACTAGTTAACAGTGACTTTTCCGTTGGAGTACCACTCTGGCGTGATCGCATTCACAATATCTTTATTAAAGAATATAAACTCTATAGCTTATTTGAAAGCACTATCTATCAAGGAGTTAATACGAAATACTACTACAATAAAAAAGGGGATACTTCAAAACCTGGACAATGTTGCTGTAAGAAAGCATGTCGTGGTCAAGGTAATGGTGATGGTGATGGAGAATGTAAGCGCATTACATTAGCAATCTTTCAAACAGGTAATATTATTATTACTGGTGCACGTGATATGATACAAATTAATGAGGCATATGATTTCCTTATTAAAGTACTTGAAAAAAATGCATCACAGGTTGTTCGTAAAGTTGCTGCTCCACCTCCTGCATAAATATAGGCGCGTTTAAGGCATTATTGGATTTTATATTAATACGGCAGTAAATAAAGAAAATGTCTTCACAACAAACACCTCAACAAGCAGCAGCCCCTTCTAATAGCTTATTACCATGTGCAAGTGTTCTTTTACAAGCGGCTAAATTAGCAATTCAACAAGATAAACCAATACAATTAGATTACTATGTTGAAACTGCTCAAGGCAAAGCATTTTTAGTTGAAGACACAGAAAACAAGGAACATCGTGTATTACTCAAAAGCCGCGATGAATATACATCACTTGTAACTAAAATTTTCAAAGTAGATGATGATTTTATTATAATGACTGAGAATTCAATCTATATTGCCAGTTCTAAGATTGGCAAACGTAAAATTGCATTATCATCATTAGCCCAGGAATAAATTTGAATATTTATTAGTATAATGTAATATACATACATATTTTACATTATATTATGTCTTTGGATGATGATTTTATTACACCAACTAATAATCATCTAGGTATTTTAGGAACACATGGAAAAATTAATAAGAATATAATAATTGATGATATCCTTCTACCAGCTATAAATGAGTTTAATATAAACTTAACACATATATTTATGCCATTTGAAGGGGAATCATCTATTTATATTGAAGACTATTTTGAACGGCATAAGAAATCACCTAATATTATTCGCTACTCGCTTGACTGGAAAAAAAATGGACCCTCATCACGAAATATACGTGATTCACAAATAATTAATAACGCATCATATTTTATTATATTTCTTGGAAAAAAATCACCATATTATGAAAAACTCGCTGAAAAACTTATTAAAAAAGGTAAGAAAGTGATCACAGTAGCATATATAGATTACCAACTTACAGTATTAGAACCATATATTAAAGAAACTCCACAGAAAAAGAAGAAAACAAAAGAAAAATCAATTATGGAATATTTTAGTAATTAAATACATGAGATAATATGCTTAATACATCATATTTCCATTAGTAAACTTTTCCTTTTTTTCTAATAAGGCGCGTGTGCACATTACATATAAGAACATTGCACCCAATACAGCTAAGCCACCGCTTACTAATACATTTGTTGCAGCACCTACTTTAAACATTAAAGGCATCTTTGACATGAAGATTCCTACTAATCCGAATACAGCAATACCTACTACAACACATGCAATGATGAACATTACATAGTAATATGTACATATAGTTTCAGATGAGATAGATTTAGTCCAAGCAGGGGTTTCCATTTTATACTATATAAACATGTTTTATTTAAAATAAAAATTTATAATAGAGAAATGGCAAAAAATTACCGTAAGAGTCGAAAGGCTAGTCGCAAAGCTTCACGTAAAAGTCGTAGAGCTAGCCGCAAACAAAGAGGTGGAAACCCAATGGCTGAAAGCCTTAAACAAGGCATGACATTCCTACAAAATGTACCTATGCATAAGGGTGGTATGTCACCTTACCCCGGGTCTGTAGATGAAAGTGCATTACCAGCTGCATTACGCGGTGCTGCTATGTTATCTGGTCAAGATGCTGCATATTCCGCAATTGCTGGAATGCAAGATGGTGGTCGCAAGAAACGCAGAGCTAGTCGCAAAGGTCGCAAGGCTTCACGTAAGAATCGTAGAGCCAGTCGCAAGGCATCACGCAAAGGTCGCAAAGCTTCACGCAAACATCGTAGAGCTAGTCGCAAACAACGTGGTGGTCAAGCACCAGTTGGCGATGCATACAATATGCTTGTAAGTGGTGATTTAGAAGCTCGTGCTGGTCTACATCCTGAATGGAAATTAGCCGCTACAGGTGGTATTTAAATATTATAATCCAAAAAATTGAAAAATAGGTATCCCAAATATATTATATTATACATAATTGAGTATATAATATAATGTATTATATCATCATTGCAATACTATTCATTATTACAAATGGAGACTGTGGATGCAATAAACCACCAATGAAAATACGAACACTAACAAATAATCAGCCTATTAATAAACAATCACTTAATAATAAATATTCATCTTTAAAACTTAATATTAAACAAGAATACTCCACATTCTCATTGGAAGCTCTTCAACAAGAACGAAAGAAACATCTTGAAGAAATACAAAATGAACAGAAAACGAAAGAAACTGTATATAATCTACTAGGACCTCAAATATACAATATGTTATATCCAGAGTATATTTATTGCACTGATTTTACCTCTGAAGATAGTTGTCTAGAAATTGAAGGATGTTCATGGTGTAACTGGCCAAATGGACACTGTCAATATACATATACTGCTGATTTATATCCAACACAAAACTACTGTATAGAGGGTGGTTATCCTTTAGAAATACTGCCTGCTGTAATGTGCGGTGTTCCCTTTTCAGATGCCTTCACAAACTGTGAAATGCCTGCTACAGATGCAATTTGAGCTGCATCGGCTGAAGTAATTGCTGCACGTTCCTCATCTGTCACCTTAATCTGTACCTTCAATTTCATTGAACCAAATCGTCCTGTATTTTTAATTGGCATGCCCTCATTCTTTACAACTAATACATCACCATTAATTGTTACTGCAGGTATATCTACATATAGACCCGCAGGTGCACGTGGATGACCCAGTAACTTTACAGTAGTTCCTAATAATGAATCAGTATATGATATTGTAACTGTTTTTTCCAAATCAGAACCACTTCTTACCCAATCATTTAAGTCTTCAGAATTTTCAAATACAATATGAAGGTCTCCTGCTTCAGCAAATTCATGTGTATCAGAAGATACATTATTAAATATAACTGTTTCACCCGCTGACATTCCAGGTACAATCCTAACTTCCAATTTCTTACTTTCCATAAATTTGGCAACGCCCTTACATTCACTACAAGTACCTGTCTGTCTTTTACCCTTTCCTTGACATTGGTCACATGCCACCTGTGACTGCATCATCATACCTGGACCCATTTGAATAATTTTTGTCTGAACACCAGAACCATGACAACCTCTACAATCTTCTATTTTATCTGCACCTGTCCCTATGCATTTACTGCAAAAACGATACCTGTCAAATTCAACACCAAACCTGTGTCCATGATAAAACTGTGATAAACTGACTGGCACCTGTTTAACTTTTGGTGGTTCCTTTCCTCGTCTTTCTTTCTTTTGACCTTGTCTCCCTCCACCAAACATACCAAATAAATCACCCATATTCATTGTAAATCCTCCCATACCTCCAAATGGAAATGGCATACCTCCTCCCATATTCATTCCTCCCATATTCTGTGCATCTTCTGGTACACCACCCTCTCCTGCAATCTGTCCTGTTTGGTCATAGAATGCACGTTTTTCATCGTCACTTAACACCTCATATGCCTTCACTACTTTCTTAAAATTCTCTTCATTACCACCTTTATCTGGATGCTCCGTTTTTGCAAGCTTCATATAAGCCTTTTTTATATCACTAGATGATGCACCACGTTCTATACCAAGTGTCTTATATAAATCCATTATATATATTATATTATTGTTTTCAAATTATTAAAACCTTAAGTTATTATGGAATCTAAAACATTATAACAATATTGAAACAATGAATTTAAAAACAAATATTGTAGGATATGACTCCATTTTTCCATTTTTAGAAGCACGTATTAAACAACCAACACACCTTGCATTATTCGGTTCCTATGGTTCTGGTAAAACAACATTAGCACGTGATTTTATTAAATCCTATTTCAAACTCCATAATATTAATATAAATATTACAAACAAATCATCTGAATATCTTATGATATTAAGTGCAGAACAGGACCGTGGTATTCATACAGTACGTGATACATTAATGGATTTTGTAAGACAGCCTGCATTAAAACCAGGAATTGTACGTTGGGTTATTATTGATGATATTGATACATTTCCTGAATTATCACAGCAAGCACTAAGACGTCCTATGGAAATGTATCGCCATGTTTGCTGTTTTCTATTTATTGGTAATAAAGAATCTCAGCTAATCCCCCCCATTTTATCACGTTGTCAAGTAATTGATTTACCTTTTTTTAATATTAATCAATATGGATATGATATATTACGCAATAATAATGTAGATATTTCTAAGATTTCTGAATCAAGTTATCTATGGTTATGTGCTAGTGCATACGGTAATATTGCGGATTTTTCACATCGTGCTAAACTTCTGGCAATCGCACAACAATCTAATAAAGCATCAACAGAAAAAGAAATCCTGCAAATATGCTCCGTTCCACCATATCAAGATTTCCAACCATTCTTATATAGTCTCCATTCAGATGATATTATTGAACAAATTAAACAATGTATTTCTGTATGGCAACTTGGGTATTCGTATGAAGATATTCTAGAAGCTATCCGTGAAATGATTACACTGTTTGGTATATTACAGCCTGAACATGCAAAAGACTATTATGAATGGCTTACATATGCATGGTCCCAATATTGTGAAGGACGTACATCACTTCTTAGCCTACTCTCCAGTTTTCAACTTAAAAAAATAGGTATTAGTTCCGTATAGATTTGTTAAACACTGGTGTTTTTGCTACATCTATAGAATGTAATAGTCCTGTTGAAAACAGGACTAGTTCTATCTAAATTTATTATATATAATAAGGGCAATATGCAATACTTCCTAAATAATTGTAATTTAACAACAGATATACTACATTTATTATTACAACTATGTAATATACCTATAAATACAAATATTATTTGGACAATTAAAGATATAGACTATAGTAATATTGATAAATTTATAAATATTATTACACCAATGTATAGACCATGTTATGTCCCCAAATTTATTGATAGTATTCTTACATCTACTAATAAACAATTAGCAATCTTAACAGTTATTCGACAATTAATTAAAAAAGAGGGGACATATGAACTAATTAAACAGGAGAAATACAATAAAACATCTGGTAAACAAATGGTATATTATCTTCAGATTAAAAATACAGAATTATCTGAACCAGTATCTATAATTATGGAATAAAACGCAATACAAAATAAATGGATGCTCGTGATGTTATTCTGAAAAATGCCTCCAAAGTTGTCTATAATGATTTCAAAACCACTCTCTCCACACAACCATCTCCATGCCAACCAACTACATGTGATTTCTCTGGTTGTACTGTTACATACCCTAATTATCAACACCGGCTTCTAGTTAAACAAGGGAAAACAGCATGTAATAGTGGTTGTTGCTAGGTGTAAAGATAGACTTCAAATTATTATATAACAATAGGTTCCTCGCCTTACGGCATATAATATGAAATCAATATACAATCCAAAAATAATAATATTAGATAATGATGAAACAACAGGTTCTTATAAACTCATATTTTTACTTTATGATTTTTTGCTGAAATCAAAAGTCGGCAAATATATTGATTTGGGAACAGTAGTACATATTATTAAACATTATTATTCACAAAATAATAATGCTCCATCTATGATTCGTCCACATGTAGGCATGTTTCTCAATACACTAATACAATTACGTAATCAAGAAAAGATAGACCATATTGTAATGCTTACAAATCAATATACAGGTATTTTATGGACAGATTCTACAAATAATCGTTGGACTATCTCAGAAATTATTGCTGCTTTGCTTTTCTTGGAAGCAGGTGGAAAAGAATCAAATGAACTTTGGAGCGCTATAATTACTCGAGACCTTAATGCACCTGTTGTGGATGGATATAATATTAAATATCTATCACGCGTATTTCGCGCTCTTAATATACCTGTAGAAGCATGGTCCTATAAAAATGTATGGTTTATTGATGACTATGCATCTGATAGATATGCAAAGCTATGGTCTGAAGCTGATTTGTCTATTAAGAATTTACCAAATACATTTGCTGATGTCCCCATACAATCTGTATTTGAAAATGTACAACCATATAGAATTCAAATTAATTATCCTGCATTAGAATCAATTGTAATTTCTATTATAAATACTGCATCTAAGTTTAATTATAATAAAAAGTATGTTAATGATGATTTAGAATTATTAAATGACATTATTAATGCTTCTAAAGATATGAATATAGATAATGACAATTCAAATAAAAAGGATGATACAGTTTTTATTTCATTAACAACAAAGTTAAAGGAAAAATATGGTACTATAAATAATGCAGGACGACGCAGTAAACAAACAGCAAAACAACCATCAATCCTCAACTATTTCTCAAAAGTCTAATGATGGCAGTGGCGACCATAAATATAAATTGAAAAGTCGAGAAGAACGTGTCACAGAAGGCATTACTTTACTAAAAAAATTAAAGGAAATTGGTGTGGGAGATTATGTAGCTGGTCTTGATGAAGTAAAGGAACAAATACGTATATGGATTAATAATGGACCTGCTTGGTCAGGTAAAATAGAATTTCCTTCTTATGGTCGTTATGCTGATATTCTATTGCCTATTCGTGAGGGACGTGTAGCTACTTTAGCATTTAAGGTTAAAAAATAATAATTATATAAAATGACAGACACAGACAGTATATACAGCACAGGAAGCACAGGCAGTACAGACAGTACAGGCAGCCATGAGACAGGCAGTGAGATACAGGAAACAGCAAAACAGTTTAGCATCATTAACAGTATTTTAGAATCCATACAATCTACAGTTATGTCTCTAATTAGCACAGGATATGACAGACAGGATGAAAAACTCATTCAATGGATTCAAGACCAACCAGTAACAACTTCTACAACTCCCATTACACATATTTTATCTCAATACAAATAAAATTGACATCGCAACACAGTATAATATAATATACATACAACTATAATTATATTATAATGTCAGAAGAAGCTCCAAATCTTCTAGGACTTAATGCAGAGCAGAAAGCAGCATTTGAGCTCATTCAAGAAAGTCATAATCTCTTTCTAACAGGCCCAGGTGGTACAGGTAAATCATACTTTCTAGAAAAACTGGTGGATGAAATGCCAAAAGTTCGGCATGGTATTCGTATTAGTGTAACAGCCCTCACAGGTTGTGCCGCAATCCTACTTGGACGCCATGCAAAAACTCTTCATTCATGGGCAGGTATTGGGTTAGCAAAGGGCACTGCATTCAAATTAATCGCTGATATTCGTACAAACCGCCGCGCACTTGCAAATTGGATTAAAACGGACCTGCTTGTTATTGATGAAATATCTATGATGACTGTAGAACTGTTTGAAAAACTCGACCAAATTGGCAGAAAACTGCGTAAATGTGATAGACCATTTGGCGGTCTTCAACTGCTTCTTGTAGGGGACTTCTATCAACTCCCACCTGTCATTAAAGCATCTGATGATGATACTGTTGGAAATAAAACTGCAGATGCCGTGCAACTGAAACAGTTCATATTTGAAAGTCCACTATGGTCTGACTCGATTCAACATATTATTCAATTGAAACACATATATCGTCAATCAGACCCTATATTTCAGGAAATACTACTTGCAGCACGTGAAGGACGCCTTACATCTGAACAACTGGCTGTACTTGAATCAAGACGCGGCCTAGACTGGAAAAAACGTGCAGTTAAACCAACACTTATCTTTAGTCGCAAAGCAGAAGTTGAAGCAATCAATACAGCCAATATGAATTCTTTAAAAGGAGAACGCATACAATTCAAAGCAAAAACTGCAATAGATCATGCAGCACCATATATTAATGTAGAATCCACTGAAGTACAGCGTATGATTGAATATTATGACCGAGATGCACCATATATGTCAGAAATTGAATTGGCTATTGGCGCTCAAGTAATGCTTATTACAAATTTGGACCAGCCAAATGGCCTAGTAAATGGTAGTCGTGGTGTAATTAAAGGATTCACTGATTGCAATACAAACGGCGAAGACAAAATCTCCAAAATTATTGCAAAATCTGTTTTGGAAGGAGGAGTTAATAAATTTCCTATTGTAGAATTCACTACAGGTGAAAGACGTATTATTGGACCAGCTTGTTGGGGAATTGATGGTCAAGGACCAGGTGGAGCAGATTATATATTTCGCATACAAATTCCGCTGAGACTTGCATGGGCGACAACAATTCATAAAGCACAGGGTGCATCTCTTGATTGTGCTCTAGTGGATGTAGGCAGGAAAACGTTTGAATATGGTCAGGCATATGTTGCACTATCTCGTGTACGGTCTCTAGAGGCACTATATATATGGGATTTGGACCCAGCAGCATTCAAAGTTAATGAACGTGTACAGCGATTCTATAATGAGTTGAATGCGGATGCAATTAAAACAGATGAATAAGTAAATGTCTTTAGCGGTTCCATCAATTATTGGGAATAAAAATATAATGTACCCGTATCCAGGTGGAACAGTACAATGGGCGAATTTATTTAATAATTTATCACCATTTGTTTTTGATGGTGGCAATGCAATAGTAGTTGATTCAGAACAGAATGTATATATTGCAGGTTTTACTGGAAGGTCTGATGCATATTATGGACCAAATAATAATCCACGAAGTACTATATATATTAAAGGTACTACCCAGGATTTATTAGCAGAAAGACCTCCATTTCTATCAGCAGGTGCAATTCTTATTAAATATACAACAGATGGTAATCCACAATGGTGTCGTTTTGTAGACTATAGTGGAAATATAAATATATCTGGAGTAGCTACAGGTACATTAACAATAAGTAGTAGTGAAGATATAGGTATAGGATTAACTATAGACCCTTCTAATAATGTATATATGTGTGGTCAGCATTATGGTAATAATATTACATTTTCGACTGATACAATATCTACACCTTTTTTTATTGATATTTCAAATATTAATAGTGATACAAGATGTACACGTAATGGTTTTATAGCTAAATATAATTCAGCAGGTGATTTTCAGTGGGGGCATATATGTGCGCCTATATCTATTAGTAGTTCTCCATCAATTGAATATAATACTATAACAGCCTATAATAATAATATATATATTGGAGGAAAAGCCAATCGTGCAGTGGAACAAAATAGAAATGTATTAATGTATACATTAAATAATACAAATAATTTAACTAAAAAAGAAAATGTAAATATAGCAGGTGGAGGATATTCACTACCATGTTTATTTTCAATTAATTCAAATAATGGTACTTATAATTGGCATAGATATATTATAAATGATAATACAAATGGAGCAGATAAAATTAATACAGTTACTGTTAATAATAACTATTTATATTTTGGTGCAGATTTTCTTGTAGATATGTGTGGTACAAGTAAGATAACTGAAAAAACAGTATTATTTTCAGAATCAGGAATTAATACATCATCTACTGGATCGAATGATATAGTTGTTACATATAAAAGCACAACTACAAGGAATAGTTCAATACTTATTGGAAAATACTCCTTAAATGGAACTCCAATAGCAGGCGCATATATCGATTCTTTTAATGGAACAGATTATAATAAAATAGATAGAATACAGAAAATAATATTTGATAATTCAAATAATCTTATTATAGCAGGTACATCTACTGGATATAATATAGATTTATCTGATTTATCATATTCTAGACCAAATTTAAGTTCAACACTTATCAGAATGGATGAAGCAATGTTTATTGCTAAATATGATACAAGTCTAAATCCTATTAAAGCACGTATAATTGATACATATCGCCGCAATGTTAGTGGTGATACATATACATCTGATATAGGTAATTCTATTACTGTTGATTCACGTAATAATATATATATTGCAGGTGTATTGACTGATTCAAGCGATAATACACAGTTTGTTAAAATAGATAATGCAGTAATTGATAGATATAATGCTGGCACTCGCTCTTATGGTGCACTTTTACAATTAAATCCAGATTTGAGTGCTCAATGGGGTATTGCTATCGAAAGTGTCCCTACTAATTTTCGATTTGAAGAAATAAGAGATATTGCTATTGATAAATACGATAATATATATGTTACTGGTTATGGTCCTGGGTATAATAGAAATAGTCAATTAGACAGCAAAGTATTAAATCCAAATACTAATCTTCAATTTGGTAAAGATATGTCGAATAATAATGTAATTCTTTCTATGGGTACAATTAATGATTTCAATTATGATATTTGCGGTTATTCAGGTTCACATGGGTTTGTTGCTAAATATAGTCCTGGATATATTAATGTTATACCTGAACAAGATGGTGAACAAATTAATATGAAATATTTTCATGTGAAGAAGTATACAAATAATATTAAATATAATTTAATTAATCCAACAAATAATATTGATATTTCATTTTCTAATAAAGGTATTAATGATGTATCATATATACCTGTAACACAACCAGCTAATTCTACACAGTATTATGTTGAACTAAAAGGTACAAAAAATAATAAGAATGAGATTATACAATCTAGACCATTTACATATAATCCAATACCTGTAATTCAATTAGAAAGTACTTATTTATCTAAAACAGTCATAATACAAGGTTCTTCATTAAATGGTATTGCAGTTGATTCAAAAGGATATATATATGTATGTGATGTATCTCAACATTGTGTATATAAATATAGTCCAATTGTATTTGATTTATCTTATTCTGTTGTTGCTGGTAGTGCAGGAAATGCATGTCAAAATGGTAATGACTTGACTAGATTATTAAATCCAATACAAATTGTAATTGATGCATCAGATAATTTATATGTAATTGATAAATTATATGAAAATACAGCAAGAGCACGAGTATTACAATTTATGAAAGGAAGTACAACAGC
>JACCDX011491880.1_pt1 | contig 37960 bp, 36 predicted proteins | sample 7449681 | NCBI WGS metagenome assembly JACCDX01 (sample SAMN15323450, study PRJNA562643) | freshwater metagenome | isolation source: river surface water | place: USA:Blue River Watershed | collected 2017-08-18
CTACATCGGCGTTCTTGATGTCAACCCAATGGTTGGTCATCGCACCGCGCCCAAACGTCGGGGCCAGACTGGCCACCGTCGGAGCGTGTCAGATACGCGCTTGTGTGTCGAGTGCTACAACGCCCATTGAACGCAAAATCTTTGCGCTCAAATAGCCCGCCTCGTTGTTCGAAGCAGAGCTCACCAACATGCCGAAGGTGTTCCAACGGTTAACCGTTAAACCATCCGCATTCTTGGCTACAAAATTCTTGTCGCGATCAGCCTTCATGCGCTTGGCAATACGCGTCAGCGCTTCATCCCAAGAAATGCGCTTGAACTCTTTGCTACCAGGCTCACGCACTTCTGGAAACTGCAAACGGTCTGGGCTGTCGATCATATCGAGCAAGCCAGCGCCCTTAGGACACAGTGTGCCTTTGTTCACAGGATTATCAGGATCACCTTCAACGTGCATCACTTTTTGTTTGCCCTGCGCGTCTTTCGCGCTGTAGAGCAACACGCCACAGCTCACAGAACAGTAAGGACAGGTGCTACGCGTCTCTGTTGTTTTTTCAAGTTTGTTCGGCTTTTTGAACACCGGGTCCGCAGCATTCGCAAGACCCATGACGGTCATGCTGCTGGTTCCGAGTCCTGCACCGGTCACCTGAAAAAACTGACGCCGAGTCAGTTTGACTTGGGACATTTTGAAGGCTCCTAGGATTTTTGTAACAACACGCTAATTTTAAGGAGTTTTTGGATTAACTCCAGTTAATTCCGCACATCGTGAAAGCAAAAAGCGCATTCATAGGGATAACCCTACAAGTGCGCTTTACTGACTGAACCGGTTCGGTTAGTTAGAAACCGACTGCCTGACCGTCTCTGCGACTATCACTAGCTACGACATATCCGTCCTCAAGATCTCGGGATAGACGCCAGATAAACTGGCCCGATCCAAAATCCATATACGGATCATCGATCGCCTTAAGAGTATGGCCCAGCCCCTTAAGCCCTTCAATCGTTTGAGCACGCATTGAAGACTCGACGTCCAGGGTGAAATCGCGATTGAGCTTCCAACGCGGCGCACAACACGCGGCCTGGGGCTGCTGGTCATAATCCAACATACGAACAACTGTTTGGACATGGCCTTGTGGCTGAATATCGCCCCCCATGACACCAAAACTCATCACGGGCTCGCCACCTTTTGTTAGGAAACCAGGGATGATGGTGTGGAACGGCCGCTTGCGCCCACCAACCACATTTGAGGACTTTGGATCCATAGAAAAACCGACGCCGCGGTTCTGGAAACTGACCCCCGTACCGGGAACCACCACGCCAGATCCAAAACCCATGTAGTTCGATTGAATAAACGACACCATCATGCCGTTTTCGTCTGCAGCCGTCAGGTAAATGGTGCCACCCGAAGAGGGGTTCCCCGGAGGGAACAACGTCGCGCGATGCGGATCGATCAGCTTCGCGCGCGAGGCCAAATACGCATCATCTAGCATTTGCTCGGGGGTCACTTCCATCGTCCGCGGATCGGCAACATAGCGATACAAGTCTGCCATCGCCAACTTCATCGCTTCAATCTGAATATGTTGGGACTCAACCGAATCGACTTTGAGCGACGCTAAATCAAAGTGCTCCAAGATACCTAACGCCATCAGCGCAGAGATACCTTGACCATTCGGAGGGATCTCGTGCAAGGTATAGCCTCGGTAATTCTTGGAGATTGGCGTCACCCAGTCAGGGCGATATTGACGAAAATCCTCCAAAGTATGCGCTCCACCGTTCGCACGGATGAACGCCACCAACTTTTCCGCGGTCTCACCTTCGTATAAGTCGCGGCCCTTGGTCGCCCCGATTTTGCGCAAAGTCTGCGCAACGTCTTTAAAGACAAAACGCTCGCCCACATGGGGTGCACGTCCGTTTGGCATAAACGTATGCGCAAACCCTGGTTGATCTTTGAGCTCGGGCACCGCCGCCGCCCACTTCTGCGCGACCACTGGAGGCACGGCGTAACCGCGCTCCGCAATTTCTATAGCCGGAACCATTAAATCCGCAAAGGGCAATTTCCCATAACGCTCATGCAAAGCTGCCCAGCCTGCTACGACACCAGGGACCGTAATCGCATCGACGCCCCGCTTGGGTGCCAGTGCCAGGCCGTTAGACCCCACGCCGTACTTATTCTTGAAGTAATCGGGATTCCAAGCTTGCGGAGCATAGCCCGACGCATTCAGACCTTGCAGCGTCTTACCGTCCCAGACAATTGAAAACGCATCACCGCCCAGCCCGCAAGACACGGGTTCGACAAGAGCGATTGTTGCAGCTGCAGCGATGACCGCATCCACAGCGCTTCCACCTTTCAGGAGCATCCGCAGACCCGCCTGCGCAGCTAAAGGATGGGATGTCGAGACGACGTTGCGTGCAAAGACCGGTATCCGAATTGTCGGATACGGATTGTTCCAGTTAAATTGTTTCATCAGAGTGCCGAATCGCCGCTTTCGCCTGTACGGATACGGATCGCCTGCTCGACCGCCGACACGAAAATTTTGCCGTCTCCAATCTTGCCGGTGCGCGCAGCCTTGACGATCGCCTCGATCACGCTATCGACTGCTGCGTCAGCCACAACCATCTCTACACGAATCTTTGGCAAAAAGTCGACCACGTATTCCGCGCCACGATAAAGTTCAGTGTGCCCTTTTTGACGTCCAAAGCCTTTCACTTCGGTAACCGTTAGGCCGTTAACCCCGACCTCCGCAAGTGCCTCACGCACTTCATCGAGTTTGAAGGGCTTAATAATTGCAGTGACTTGCTTCACGATGGATCCTGTCGGTTTAGAGAAAATTAAGTGGCTTCACGAAAGCCGTTGGATAAAGGATACCGCCAATCGCGGCCAAATGCTCGCTCTGTGATGCGAGGACCGAACGGTCCCTGCCGTCGTTTGTACTCATTGATTCGAATCAAACGCACGATTTGTTCAACAGCCTCTGGTGCATATCCCGCCGCAATCACTTGCGAAACTGACTGGTTCTGTTCTACGTAGCGCTCAATAATCGCATCGATGACCTCGTACTCGGGCAAACTGTCCTGATCGGTTTGATCTTCGCGCAACTCGGCTGAAGGTGGTCGTGTGATGATTCGGTCTGGAATCACTTCTCCAGTCAGGTTACGCCACCGAGCCAAACGGTAAACCAAGGTCTTTGCGACGTCTTTCAACACAGCGAAGCCACCCGCCATATCCCCGTATAACGTGCAATATCCAGTGGAAAGCTCAGACTTGTTGCCTGTCGTCAGCACAAGGTGACCGAACTTGTTGGACAACGCCATCAACAGCATGCCGCGCAAGCGTGCTTGGATATTTTCTTCGGTCGCATCAGGCGCACGTCCCGCAAACATCGGAGACAATATTTCATCAAAGTTCGCCGCCAAGCCTGCGATGGGGACTTCACGATAATCAACACCCAACCGCTTAACCATTTCACGGGAGTCAATCTGCGAGATATCCGCCGTATACCGAGACGGCATCATGACAGCGTGCACCCGGTCTGCCCCGAGGGCATCCACAGCAATCGCCAAAACAACGGCCGAATCAATCCCGCCAGACAGACCAAGGATCACCGAGCGAAACCCGTTCTTTTTGACATAATCTGACAAACACAGCTTCAGCGCGCTCCAGACCTGCTCCTCTTCGCAGGGCACACCGCCAGCCGCCGAGGACTGTGAGGAGGCGGCACGGCCTACGACTTGAACCCTCCCATCCGAGTGAACATCCACATACCCGAGATCCGGCGCAAAGCTAGCCAAACGCGCGACAGCATTCGCCTGCGCGTCTAAGACAAACGACTCTCCATCAAACACCAACTCATCTTGGCCACCGACTAAGTTGGCGTAGACGAGCGGCAATCCCGTGCGTCGAACACAACGATTGGCAACGTCAGCCCGCTGTGCCGACTTTGTCAGACTAAAAGGCGATGCATTCAACACGAGCAAAATTTGCGCACCCATGGCGCGCGCTTGGTCGGCGGCTCCCTCGCGCCAGATATCTTCACAAATATTGACACCGAAAGAAACTCCATCGACAGAAAACACGAATGTCTGACCACCCGGCGTGAAATATCGTTTTTCGTCGAAAACCGAGTAATTGGGTAGCTCGCGTTTGAAATAGGTCCCGACAATCACCCCATCGGCTAAAACCGACGCTGCGTTGCGCAACCCCTCTGAAGTTTGTACGACATGACCAACAACCACATGCAAGCCGGGCAGCGCGGCTAAATCACGACACAGGTTCTTTAGGCTCTGCGCGCAGGCCTGTATAAAGGCTGGACGCAGAAGAAGATCTTCCGGGGGATAGCCGGTTAGCATCAGCTCTGGGGTCAGCAACACCCGCGCTCCCTGCTCATGCGCACGACGAGCTGCCTCAAGGACTTGGGCGGCATTCCCTGCCAAATCCCCTACCAAAGCGTTCAATTGCGCGATGCCGACCCTAACCGCAGCCATGTTGATTCCGGACTCTACGAGTTGTAATGTTAAAAAATTATCGCATGGACGCAGGGTCAAAGCCCCCGTTCTATAATTTATCCCTATGAAAAATAACCCAAACTCCAATCAGAGCCAATTTGACAAGAAAGCGCAAGCATGGTCGGCGCGCTTTTCTGAACCTGTTTCAGACCTCGTCAAACGCTACACCGCCTCGGTCGACTTCGACAAACGACTCGCTTTATTTGATATTCAGGGCTCGCTCGCCCACGCCCAAATGCTGGAAGCGGTCAAAGTCATCAGCTCACAAGATCGGGCTGACATCGAGCGCGGCATGGCACAAATTCGAGGTGAAATTCAAGCTGGAACCTTTACGTGGCTCCTAGACCTCGAGGATGTTCACCTTAACATCGAGAAGCGCTTGGTCGAATTGGTTGGTGATGCAGGAAAACGTCTGCACACGGGCCGCTCACGCAACGACCAGGTCGCGACCGATATCCGCCTTTGGTTGCGCGATCAAATTGACCAACTCGTAAGTCTACTCGAGCAACTACGCCGTGCACTGGCGACGGTTGCGCTCGAACATGCCGGCACAATCATGCCTGGTTTTACACATATGCAAGTCGCGCAACCTGTCACCTTCGGACATCACCTGTTGGCCTATGCAGAAATGTTTAGTCGCGATACGCAGCGACTCATCGACTGCCGGAGCCGCGTCAACGTCTTACCCCTGGGCGCCGCGGCCTTAGCGGGAACGAGCTTTCCGATTGATCGGCCTATGGTTGCCAAACTACTCGAGTTTGACGGCGTATGCCTGAACTCCCTCGACGCAGTATCTGACCGTGACTTTGCGATTGAATTCGTCAGCGCATGTGCACTAATCATGACGCACATCTCACGCTTGTCGGAAGAGATCGTGATTTGGATGAGCCCACGTGTAGGCTTTATCGATCTAGCGGATCGCTTTTGTACCGGCAGCTCGATCATGCCTCAGAAAAAGAACCCAGACGTACCTGAGCTTGCTCGAGGAAAAACCGGTCGCGTTAATGGGCACCTCGTCGCGCTACTTGCACTGATGAAAGGCCAGCCTTTGGCCTACAACAAGGACAATCAGGAAGACAAGGAAGGCTTATTTGACACAGCCGATACTGTTCGCGACACGCTGACGATTTTCGCCGACATGATTCCAGGCATCAGCGTTAAAGCCGACAATATGCGGGCTGCAGCGCTCCAGGGCTTTGCAACGGCGACTGACCTCGCAGATTATCTGGTCAAGCGCGGAGTGCCATTTCGGGATGCGCACGAAGCAGTTGCGCACGCCGTACGTGAATGCGAATCGAAAGGTTGTGACTTAGCAGACCTCAGTGTCACTGAGCTACAAAAGTTTCATCCCTCCGTTGAACAGGATGTGCATGCTGTGTTGACACTGGAGGGATCAGTGGCTGCCCGCAATCACATTGGTGGGACAGCACCTAATCAAGTTCGGCAGGCGGCGCGGGCCATCTTAAAAGCCCTGGCCTAACTAGAGATCGAAAACGGCGATGGACTCAACATGCCCGGTATGCGGGAACATGTTGACCACGCCAGCGCTACTCAGCCGATATCCCCCCTCGTGCACAAGTATTGCTGCATCTCGAGCAAGCGTCGCTGGATTACAGGACACGTAGACGATCCGCGCGGGACGTAACGCTCGTGGCGTTTGCACCAAGGCTTGAGCCAACGCCAGTGCGCCTTCGCGGGGCGGATCGACCAGCATACGATCGAAACGTCCAAGCGACTGATACCACTGCGCCGACACTTCGAATAAATTTAATGTTGAAAAGCTAGCGTGCTTGAGGCCGTACGAGCGTGCAGCTGTTTGGGCACGCTCGGTTAAGGTCGGACTGCCTTCTACCCCCACCACCTCGCGACACTTCGTCGCAAGCGGCAACGTAAAGTTACCTAAGCCACAAAACATATCTGCAATACGGTCTGTTGGTTGTGGCTCAAGCAGGGTCAGCGCGCGCGAAACCAGTACACGGTTGATTTGGTGATTCACTTGCGTGAAATCGGTTGGGCGAAAGGGCATGCTCAACCCAAACTCGGGAAGCGTATAGTTGAGCGCGGTCTCATGCGCAGGCTCAAGCGCATGCACCGTATCTGGACCTTTCGACTGCAACCACCACTGGATACCGTGCCTCTGCGCGAAATAACGTAAGTGCTGAAGGTCACTTTCGGTCAGAGGCATCAAATGGCGTAACACCAGTGCCGTGACTGACTCTCCAACCGAGACTTCAATTTGAGGAAAGCGGTCAGGCGCAGACAAAGACATAATCAAACTGCGTAGCGGCAACAGCAACGCGGCAACATGAGGAGGTAGAACGTGACAGGTCCGGATATCAGCGACAAAGCTGCTCTTGCGCTCATGAAAGCCAACAAGCACCGTGCCCTTCTTTGCGACCCAGCGCACCGCTAAGCGTGCGCGATAGCGATATCCCCAATATGGGCCATGCAGCGGAGCGAGCATACGCGCAGGCTTCAAATTGGACAGATGAGACAAACCGTCCTCCAGCGCGCGCTGCTTGATCGCCACCTGCGCGCTGGGCTCTAGGTGCTGCATGAGACAGCCTCCGCACACACCAAAGTGCGGGCAACGTGGCTCAACCCTCAGCGCAGCAGACCGGTGAATCTGCTCAACACGCGCAATCTCGTATGACGGTTTGCGCCGAAACGTTTGTACGCTGACCTGCTCAGTCGGGAGCGCGCCCTCAATGAAAATCACTTTTCCCTCGCGCCGAGCAATACCCCGGGCTTCAAGATCGAGGGAATCGACCTGCAAGACATCAGAATTCATGAAGTGGACAACTTAAGAGTCTAAGGGACAAGCTAGACCAGAACGCAGTCAGCCTTTGCCTCGCGCTGCAGAGGCTTTTCCTTGTTTGATGTGCTGATCCCTCATATAGGCCACCAGCACCTTTCGCTGACCTTCATTCAATGCATCCCAAAAGGCAAGCCACTTTTCTTGAACGGCATCAAATCGTGCATCAATAGCAGCGCGCGTTTTCTTGCGTAGTGCAACCGCCTCACGCGGATCAAAGTTGTTTTTGTTCAGTAACTCAGTCAAGCCCGCATATTCAGCCTGGCGGCTCTTTCTGTTTGAAGACCACATAATCCGGCGCGCGTCGTGGGCGGCATCAAGCTTAGCCTTTTGCTCTGGATTAAGTTCGAGCTGAGCAACCACTGCGGCTGGTATCTCACCCATCCCTGTGGGAGCGGTTGACTGATTGGCAGCGGCAGCGGGCGCTTTAGGAGCCTGCTGTTGCGCATGCGAGTTGCCTACCAAGCACGCAGAGGAAAAAGCGGCAAGGACCAGCATTTGTTTCAACGTGCAAACTGAAAATGTACTTATGCGTCTCATGGCGAGCGCTCCCGTCAAAAAATTAGTTCCCGCAGGAAGATTACTTCCATGCGGCCAAATACTCAGTCCAATGGGGCTCGGTGCTTTGCTCTAGTGTGGAGCGCACCAATTCAATCTCGGCGTCATACGCCTTCGTGTCGAGCTCACCACGCAGTAATCTGAAACGACAATACACCAGCCAGGTGTTAACGACATCCGTCTGGCAATACGCCCGCACTTCGGCAGCGCGGCCATCTGTCCAGGCTTGCCATACTTGGCTGCCATCCATACCGAGTTTGCCCGGAAACCCGCAAAGCTTGGAGAGATCATCCAGAGGCGCATTGCCACGACCGTTGTACTTTGCCAGTACATCCATCAAATCAAGGTGACGTGTATGGTAGCGACTGAGGTAGTTGTTGTACTTAAAATCACGGTCCTCTTCGCCCATGTCCCAATAACGTGGGGCGGCGACACTGTGAATTAGGCTTCTGTAATGCAGCACAGGCAAATCAAAACCCGAGCCATTCCAGCTGATGAGCTTGGGCGTATAGCGTTCAATGGTCTTGAAGAAACCAGCAAGCAAGACTGGTTCTGGGTCATCATCCTGGCCAAGACACTTCACACGAAATCCTTGCTCGTCACGAAAGACACAACCTACCACTGCCACACGATGTAAATGCAGGGGCAGAAAGTCACTCCCCGTCGCCTCTTTGCGCGCAGCAAATGCCCGAGCGGCTACTTCGCTGTCCGGCACATCATCAGACCAACCATTCAAACGACGCAGTCCCGCGACGTCAGGGATCGTTTCTAAGTCAAAGACGAGGGTGGGCGTCATGGACTGTATTAACGAGCAGGCAGATACTGCAGTGGATCAACCGGAGTGCCTTGGCGTCGCACTTCAAAATGCAAGCGCACCGATGTCGTGTCGGTCTGACCCATCTCGGCAATCTTAAAACCCTTCTTCACTTCTTGGCCTGCTTTAACGAGCAAGGTTCGGTTGTGTGCATACGCCGTAATAAAGCCATCACTGTGCTCAATGATGACGAGATTACCAAGACCTCTCACGCCATTGCCTGCGTACATCACCTTACCGCCGGCTGCCGCCTCGATTGCATCACCAGCGGCACCAGCGATATCGATGCCCTTCGTTGCAGGCGTGAAGCCCTGAATAACCTTCCCCTTTGCAGGCCAGCCCCAATTGATCAACCCGGCATCGGCTGCGCGCGCTGGTGGCGAGGTCTCACTTGAAGGCGTTGCAGTTGGTTGTGGCGCGGGTCGTGACATCGCGGCTCCGCTTGGCCTTGGCGCCGCAACTGCCGTCGTTCCATCCGATAGACGCAGAACCTGCCCAACCACCAACAGATTAGGATTTGTAATTTTGTTTATACGCGCGATCGTGGCCTCTGGTACGCCTGTCGAACGCGAAATTTTGTTAAGCGTGTCACCCGCCTTGACCGTATAGGTCGAGGCTGTGGATGTCGAGGATCCGCTCAAATCCGTCACCGGCGCGCGCGAGCCTGACTGATTGGCACAGCCAGTCACAAATGCCACCGCAGCTACGCAAGCCATGGCCATCCATCGCGACCCACCAGAGCGCCTGCGGTTTGCATTCGCTTCAACCTGTTTTTCGTGGGATCTGTCGTCACCCTGCATACCATTCTCCTGTGTCATCACGTTTGTACGCCTGCTTTCAGCGGTACAAACCTCACTTGTTCCAGTTCTAGCCGTTCCCAAATTGTCGCGCCAGTGCGCTGAATTTTGACCAAACGCTGCGTGCCAGACCCCTCGGGCGCAATTAAGACACCTCCGATCGCCAATTGATTCATCAACGCCTGCGGAATTTTGAGTCCTGCCGCCGCGACGACTATCGCGTCAAAGGGCGCATTAGCGGGCAACCCAACCATTCCATCACCATGAGTCAGTCGTATCCGCCCAAGTTTTAGGGAACGCAAATGCTCTCTAGCCATATCGTACAACGCCCGAATACGCTCTATCGAGTACACCTGCGAAAAAACTTGTGCCATCACGGCGGCTTGGTAGCCGCAACCGGTTCCGACTTCAAGCACTTTCGTCGCACCCGGGACCTCAGCCGCGATCGAAATCATGCGCGCAACAACCCAAGGCTGCGAAATCGTTTGACTATGTCCGATCGGCAGAGCAGCGTCGTCATACGCTCTACTCGCGAGAGCACCATCGACAAACGCATGCCGCGGAACCAGCTGCATAGCCGAAAGTACACGTTCGTTCGTAATGCCCTGCGCAAGCAGCCTTTCGACCATCACCATGCGCATCCGCTCGGAATTCAAACCCGAATTTGCGGCAGCAGTCCGACCAGTCAGAGCTGGAGCCGCTACCGATCTCAGGCCAGACGCCGAGATCTTCGTGTTGCTATTCGTTGCCGTGATGCCGTGCAAACCTGTTGACGCGACCGACCTTGAACGTACGGGGGCGATAGGAGGCTTGTTTCGACTTTGATCGTTCACAGCAACTTCACCCAATCCCCAACCTGACTGACTTGAACCTGTTGGGTCAAATCCAATCTGAGCGGAGTCACGGATACAAACCCGCGCTGTAACGCGTAAAAATCAGTTCCCTCCGAGTCGTCATTGGCAGCACCCGATGGCCCGATCCAATACACGGTCTCACCCGAGGGGGTGATCGTGGGAATGACCGGCGCTGACGGATGGCGCTTCCCCAACCGGGTAGCCTGGACACCCGCCGTTTGATCGAAAGCTAAATCCGGAATGTTGACGTTTAGTAAGGTCGGGCCTAAAAGTGGTTGAGCCAACTGTCGGACGACGATCGCACGCGCATGCTGCGCAGCAGCATCGAGATTGGACCACCCTTTTGACACTAATGAAAAGGCAATCGAGGGTACACCGAAGAGGTAGCCCTCAGCCGCTGCGGCCACAGTACCCGAATACAACGTGTCGTCACCCATGTTGGCGCCATTGTTGATTCCGGAAACAATCAGATCGGGGCGACGATCTAGCAGCCCGGTCATCGCGACGTGCACGCAATCGGATGGCGTGCCATTGACATAGGTAAAGCCATTTCGCGCCTTGCGCACCGCCAGCGGACGACTCAGCGTTAAGGAGTTCGAGGCACCGCTGTGATTAACTTCGGGTGCCACGACAGAGATCTCGGCGAGATCGCGTAATGCATCCACCAGAGCCTCAATCCCCGGAGCCGTGTAGCCGTCATCATTCGACACCAAAATATGCATATGCGAGCACTAAATACCTTTTATGATCATTGTGGATTGTACTCGCTGCAAAGCGGGCACCCCGGCTATTTTTATCGGCAAATTGATCGGTCGCGCTAGAATTGAATCATCAAATTTAAATTCAGGAAAATCAGCGCATGAGCGTTGCACACGATTGGGTACTTTTAGGGTCATTCGTCCTTGGCGCCTATCTGATCGGATCCATCCCCTTCGCGGTTGTCGTCAGCAAGCTTTTCGGTTTGGCGGATCCTCGGTCATATGGCTCGGGCAATCCAGGAGCGACCAACGTTCTGCGCTCGGGTAACAAGTCGGCCGCGTTGCTGACACTGGTTGGAGATGCCGCGAAAGGTTGGTTTGCAGTTTGGTTAGCGGGAAAATTTGTCCAAGAGCCGATTACGCTTGCCTGCGTCACCCTCGCTGTGTTTCTAGGACATTTGTACCCCCTCTTCCTCGGATTTAAAGGCGGCAAAGGTGTCGCGACCGCACTCGGCGTGCTGATTGCGGTGCAGCCCATCATGGCTCTGCTCACAGCAGCCGCATGGCTTGCTACCGCAGTCATTTTTCGTTTTTCCTCGTTGGCTGCCATTGTCAGCGCGATACTAGCGCCCATCATTTACATACTTGGGGGGCGATATGCTTGGACCTCAAGTATTGCTATGAACATCGCGATCAGTGCGATGGGACTGCTGTTGCTCTACCGACATCGGGCCAACATTGCTCGTCTACTCGAAGGCACTGAGCCAAAGCTTGGCGCAAAAAAATCGACTAAATAGACGCAAGATCCCAGCGCGGACGGACGTCAAAGCCATGCGCGCGCGCAGCGGTCATATCGACTAGTCCGCGTCCCACACGTTGGGCTGCTGCAAACGCAATCATCGCACCGTTATCGGTGCAGAACTCAAGCGGTGGAAAAAACACCTCAGCCTGTTTTTTTTCCAAACGTTTCGCGAGGCGTTGACGTAGCAAACGATTGGCTCCTACCCCCCCCGACACAACTAAGCGCTTGAGCCCGGTCTGCTCAAGTGCTGCAACGGACTTTGCGACCAAGACGTCTACGATCGCTTCTTGCGTCGCAGCGGCAAGATTGGCACGTAAAGTATCGTCAGTCGTGCCAGCCACAGCCTGCGCATCGCGTAAACGTGTTAGCACGGCGGTTTTCAGTCCGCTGAAGCTAAATTCCAAATTGTGACTGTGTAGCATCGGTCGGGGTAACGCGATCGCTTGCGGATCCCCCTGTTCAGCGAGCTTAGCGAGCGCTGGCCCACCTGGATAGCCCAGGTCCAGCAATTTTGCGGTTTTATCAAAAGCCTCTCCTGCTGCGTCATCCAAAGTCTCCCCGAGCAGGGTATACGAGCCGACATCGTCGACACGCATCAGTTGAGTGTGTCCCCCAGACACCAACAACGCCACAAAGGGAAACTCTGGACACGGATCAGCCATCCGTGGCGACAACAAATGCCCTTCAAGGTGATGAATAGGAATCGCAGGCAAGTCGAGCGACCACGCAATCGACTGCGCCACACTCGCACCAACCAGCAGAGCGCCGGCCAATCCAGGTCCCGCCGTATAGGCGACAGCCCCGATATCCGCAAGGGCAAGGCCTGCTTGCCCGAGGACAGTACGCGTCAGCGGCACGACGCGCCGTACATGGTCGCGCGACGCAAGCTCCGGCACCACGCCACCGTACGCAGCATGCATCGCGACCTGTGTGTGAAGAGCATGAGACAGTAGACCACGCTCGGTACACACGATCGCCACACCTGTTTCATCACAGGAACTTTCAAACCCCAGAATGATCATTGCTTACGCGCTATTCAAGTGCTAGTGATCTACGCCTTTTGAGGCCAAGTATTCCTCGTACGGACCACGATAATCCGTGACTTCGCCGTTTGACTGAATCTCCCAAACACGCGTTGCTAGCGCAGAGACAAACTCTCGGTCATGCGATACAAACATCAACGTGCCTTTGAACTTGTCGAGCGCAAGCTGCAGGGACTCAATAGATTCCATATCCAGGTGATTGGTGGGCTCATCAAGCAGCATGACGTTATGTCGCTTGAGCATCAAACGACCAAAAGTCATGCGGTTCTTTTCGCCGCCCGACAATACAGCGGGCGCTTTTGGCAAATCATCTGCCGAAAAAAGTAACCGACCGAGTACTGAGCGAATTGACTGATCATCATCACCCGGCTGACGGTAATGCGTCATCCACTCAAACAAATTACTGTCTTTTTCAGTGAACAAATCGGATACGTCCTGAGCCATATAGCCGATGTCGGCGTTCTCTGACCATTTAACCGTTCCTTTGTCCGGCGCAAGGTCCATTGCCAGCATGCGCAGCAACGTTGTCTTACCCACCCCGTTCGCACCAATAATAGCGATCTTCTCCCCCGCTTCGACCATGGCAGAAAAAGGTCGGATAACGGGGGCGTCGAAGGCTTTGGTAATGTTTTCCAAGGTCACCGCTTGACGGTGCAAGACCTTGAGCTGCTCAAAACGGATGAATGGATTTTGACGCGAAGATGGCTTGACTTCAATTTGTGAAGCCTTTAGACGATCGATCTGTTTCAGACGCGAGGTCGCTTGACGCGCCTTGGACTTGTTTGCCGAGAAGCGCCGAACAAAGTCTTGGAGTTCGGTCACCCGCTCTTTGGCTTTCGCGTTCGCACTCGATACGCGCTCACGCGCTTGTGTCGAGGCGAGCATGTAGTCATCGTAATTACCGGGATAAACGCGTAACTCACCGAAGTCTAAATCGGCCATGTGCGTGCAGACTTGATTCAAAAAGTGGCGATCGTGGCTGATGATAATCATCGTGCTCTGATAATCATTCAGGATATCCTCAAGCCATCGAATCGTATTGATGTCCAAGTTGTTCGTCGGCTCATCCAACAACAATACATCTGGATTAGAAAACAAGGCCTGAGCTAGCAACACGCGAAGTTTCCAGCCAGGTGCGATCTCGCGCATGGGCAGCTGATGCTGCTCGACTGGAAACTCTAAACCAAGCAATAACTCTCCCGCACGCGCTTCCGCGGTGTAGCCGTCATACTCGGCAAATTTAGCCTCAAGATCGGCCGCGCGCATGTAATCTTCATCGCTAGCTTCCGCATCTGCATAAATAGCGTCACGCTGCGTCATCGCTTCCCACATCTCAGTGTGGCCCATCAGCACTACGTCCAGTACACGCTGATCTTCGTACGCAAACTGATCCTGGCGTAACTTACCGAGACGCAACCCTGGCTCAAGATGCACATTACCAACGGTGGAGTCTAAATCTCCACCAATAATTTTCATTAATGTCGACTTTCCGGAGCCGTTGGCGCCGATTAATCCATAGCGGTTGCCTTCGCCAAACTTGACGTTGACGTTCTCAAAAAGAGGCTTAGGTCCAAACTGAATTGCAAGGTTTGATGCTGTTATCACGGTGGGCTGCTTATGTAAATAATGCGGTTACATCTTGATAGATATGTTTTCAGTGTAACAACTCGGATAAATCGGCCTATTTTCACCCTCGCCTACCTATCATGCGACCGGACTGCTCTCGGGCATGTCTTGATCACACAACACGAGGAGAAACACTTGGAATCGCTGACTATTTTATTTCACACATTAGGGGGCTACGTCTGGGGCCCGGTTTTACTTATCCTGCTGGTCGGCACAGGCTGCTACCTCACTATTCGCCTCGGAGCATTACAGATTCGGTTATTGCCCGAAGCACTACGACTGGCATTCTCTCCAAAGAAACACCCTGAGATGCCGGGCGACATCTCACAGTTTCAATCGCTAATGACCGCCTTAGCGGCGACCATCGGTACCGGCAATATTGCAGGTGTTGCCACAGCCATTGTTCTGGGTGGCCCCGGCGCACTGTTTTGGATGTGGCTAAGCGCCTTCTTTGGAATGGCCACCAAATATGCAGAGGGACTGCTCGCCGTCAAATATCGCGTTAAGGAAGCGGATGGCAGCATGTCGGGCGGACCGATGTATTACATCGCAAACGGCCTCAAAATGAAATGGCTCGCGGTTTGCTTTGCCGTCTTCGGCATGATCGCTGCGTTGGGAACAGGCGCCTCCGTGCAATCTAACTCTCTCGCTCAATCGGCACAGGCCAGTTTCGGTATGCCCGGTTGGCTGACAGGCGTGATCTTGACCTCAATCACAGCATTGGTGATTCTGGGTGGCATCAAAAGCATCGCTCGTGTAACAGCCGTCATCGTTCCCTTCATGGCAGCCACCTATCTTCTTGGCGGACTGGCGGTGATTGTCACGAATCTCGATGCCCTGCTTCCCGCTCTGGCGGTGATCTTTCAAGACGCTTTCACAGGACAAGCTGCTGCAGGGGGTGCAATTGGAACAGTCATCCGCTATGGCGTTGCACGCGGCGTATTCTCTAATGAGGCCGGCTTGGGCACGGCACCGATTGCAGCTGCCGCTGCCAAAACGGATCAACCCGTGAAGCAAGCACTTGTATCGATGACCGGAACTTTTATCGATACCATCATTGTGTGCTCCATCACCGGGATCGTGTTGGTCATGGGTGGTGAGTATCAATCCGGCACAACGGGCGCAGCGCTCACCTCACTTGCGTTCGACAATATGCTGCCTGGCCCAGGCGGTTGGATCGTCACGATCGGGCTCTTATTTTTTGCGTACTCCACGATCTTGGGCTGGAGTTACTACGGTGAAAAGTGCACCCAATATGCGCTCGGCAAACGGTTTGTCACACCTTATCGCTGGATCTACACGAGCTTTGTCATGATCGGCACCATCGTTTCCCTAGACCTTGTTTGGGCAGTCTCAGACGTATTCAACGGACTCATGGCATTCCCGAACTTGATTGGGATTGTGATGCTATCCGGAGTCGTCATCAAGGAAACCAACGACTACTTGAAGGTACGAAGCAAAAAATAAGGCCTACTCACTCAGTGCAAGAGTTCACCGCCGCGGTCTACTCGTCGCGGTGCTCTTCAAAAACAATATGAGCAAGTCCGTCCTCAGTGGCAACACCAACTTTGGCCCCTACAGGCAAGGTCGCTTTCATGGGGGTGTGTCCAAACGGCAGACCTGTAATCACGGGAATTCCAACCGACTGCTTAATAAAACGAATCGCAGCTTGCAAATCGTATCCGCGATCATGTTCCGCTAATCTGTAATCCGTAAAACCGCCGAGTATCAGGGCCTTCTGCTTACCTAAAATGCCCGCCTGGGCGAGTTGAAGCAACATGCGCTCGATGCGGTAAGGGTGCTCACCAACATCCTCGATGAACAAAATGCCTTTTTTAATATTGGGCATAAAAGGCGTACCAATGAGCGCGGTAATCATCGCTAGATTGCCACCCCACAAGACACCGCGACAATCCACGGCGTCAGAGTCTTCAGACTCAAAGCTGAGAATCTCTAGCTCACCGCGCATCACTTCACCAAAAATCTCAGTCGTTAGTATTTCTGGTTTCGTTGCGCCAAAGTCATAACAAACAGTTGGGCCCGCATAACTGACCAAACCCGTTTTGGAGAGTAGTGCCAAGTTAAACGCCGTGAAATCACTCTGACCCACAAAGCGCTTATTCGTATCTGCCATCAACCGCCAATCAATATGCGGTAACAACCGCGTGATGCCATAACCACCGCGTGAGGCCATCACGATCGGCAAGCTTTGTTTAGCCGCGCGATGCAGACTACTCAGTCGCGCCTGATCCGAGCCTGCAAAGCGTTGTTCGCGGGCAAGCGTCTCACGATCGAGAACTACCTTAAAACCCATTTTTTCTAACCGTTTCACTCCACGCGTTAACACCTTCGCATCAGCGACCGCACTCGACGGCGAAACGACATAGATGCCGCGTGCGCGAGTATCAATAGGAGTCTGTTTTTTGGTCATATCGCTTTACGTCTCACTTTGCCTCGATGGAGTCGACCTGTCTGGTCTTACCGCGCCTATTTCTAAAAAAGTCTCGCAGGTACTGACCGCACTCCTCGGCCAATACACCCGACACTGCTGTCGTTTGATGATTCAACGTTGCATGGTCCAACAGGTTTACCACGCTGCCGCAGGCGCCCGTCTTCGGATCTGCCGCCGCAAAAACAATACGACCCACACGTGCGTGCAACATTGCGCCCAAGCACATCGCACAGGGTTCAAGAGTGACATACAAGGTTGCACCGGGCAACCGATAGTTTTGTGCAGTACGTGCTGCCGCGCGCAACGCAACTATTTCAGCATGCGCGGTGGGATCATGATCTGCGATCGTGCGATTAAAACCCGTCGCAAGCAATTGCCCCTCTACATCAAGCAGAACTGCGCCAACAGGCACTTCGCCAAGCGCTCTTGCCTGGGCGGCCTGCTCAAGCGCAAGCCGCATGTATGACTCATCCGCGGTAGACACGAGATTTCAGGGCGATTCGGCCCGCTAGACTGGTCAACGCTTCTTCAAGCCACTGGTACAGCTCGGCGTCATCATCGTATCGGGCTTGGTTGAGATTCGATACCCGCCCGTCCTCAATAAAGCCCCACGCACGACTGCGCTTGTCGCGATGCTTAGGATCCCAGACGCCAAAAGCAAATCCACCTGAGCTACGAATTAGCGAAAAACAAGGAATATCGGTATAACCGTCTCCTACAAACACCATTTGATCAAATGGCACGCGCAGACGGTCCTCTGCTACTTTACGGTTCACCTCAAACGGTTTACCCACGAACGCGGGACCGACAATTCCCTTTTGAATATGAAACAAATACCGTGTCTTGTCAGTGAAGCTGACAATACGGCGCGGGAACGCAATACCGCCTTGCTCGTTATAGATGAACTCGGACGCCCAAATGGCATTGAACTCCGAGGCGATCGGTGTGTTGCGTACGACATCACCAATGCCGCTCGAAATCAAATAAAACTCGAGCTGAACTTGGGGGTGTGCGCGACGCACCTGCTCGCGCAGGCGAGAGAACAAGGTCGTGACGCCAGTATGTAAAGGCAACCTACGTCCCCATTCCTGCAGCCGCTCTTGTGTGATCAAACCGTGATCACCGCGCTGCGACAGCGCAATCATCTCGTGCAGGTAAGCAGGCACCGGATCCCAATCTTGAGCGAGCAGCGGATCAACCCGGCCAGACCAGAATTGTTGGGTATCGACACCGATACTCTCTAGAAAGCCCGAGGTGCTATCCGGTGCGAGCGTATCGTCAAAATCGAAAATTAACGCAATGACGTCAGACATCGTCCCCACCGCTTTATTCAGAATATCCACATTGTACCGAGCATTTGCAGCGTGATGACTCCCCAAAACCTGCCAAGACGCGCCAGCAGATTGGGTTAAGCTTTGGGGATCCCACCCGCTACCCGTTGCGTCATATGACCGAACCCGATATCCGTCCAGAACAATCCCCAGAGCTGCTCAAGGCTCTGCATATCTTGACGCGCGACGGCAAACTCAATCAAGACAGTCGACGTAAATTGAAGCAGGTCTATCACCTGCATCAATTCATCGAGCCCCTGCTCAAACAGCTTCAGGCGGAGCGTCCAAATTTCAGTGTTGTCGACCATGGCGCCGGCAAGTCATATTTAGGCTTTATTTTGGTTGATCTATACCTACGCCACCGTGCACCCCAAGCGACAATGCTTAGCATTGAAAGCCGACCTGAATTAGTCGCCCACGCAAAAGAACTCGCCGACAAACTTGGCTTCACGCAAATGCGTTTTCTCAATCAAACGGTTGCACAAGCAATCGCCTCTGATGAAATAGAGGAACGCGTAGATATGGTCACCGCCTTACATGCCTGCAATACAGCGACGGATGACGCCATCCGTTTTGGTCTCACAAAAAAAGCAAGATACATGGTGCTCGTGCCCTGCTGCCAAGCCGAAGTGGCGAGTGTTCTGCGCAAAAACAAATCCACACAATTGAAAGACCCCCTAACTGAGATCTGGCGCCATCCGCTACATACACGAGAGTTCGGCAGCCAAGTCACCAATTCGCTGCGCTGCCTTCAACTTGAAGCACACGGCTATCAGGTAACGGTTACCGAGCTTGTCGGATGGGAGCATTCGATGAAGAACGAACTCATCATCGCAGAACACAAAGGTCCAGCAAAACCAGTCGCCGCCGCGCGCTTGCAGGCTGTGCTCGAGCGGATCGGACTGGTTGAGCTGAAAGACCGTTTTTTCGTGCCGCCCACCCTAGGACAGGCGGCATGAGCAACGCGAGCACATCGCAGTTATCCAACGCCAAAATCCTCATCGCAGGTTGCGGGGATCTCGGTATTCACCTCGCGTATCAACTTGGCGAGCTCGCAGCCACGCAAGTGTTGGGTTTGCGCCGAACACCCGATAGAACGCTGCGTATGCCGACCAATTTTCAATGGATTAATGGCGATCTGACCCAACCTAGTACGCTGCGCACGCTGCCGAGAGACGTCACGCATATCGTGTTTAGCGCTGCACCTAATGCACGCACCCCTGCTGACTATGAAGCGGTCTACTTGCATGGTTTACAACATGTAGTTGAGCAATGTGCCTCTTCGCGGCTCCAGCGTATCGTCTTTATCTCGTCGACCGCAGTGTATGGTGACCATGGCGACGACTGGGTAGACGAAAACACACCCACCAATCCCGCACACTTCAACGGCAAGATACTGTGCGCCGCTGAGCAGTGGTTACAAGCTTACGGCCGTGCACATCAGACCCAGACCTTAAGCTTGCGCCTCTCAGGGATTTACGGCCCCGGGCGCAACTTCTTGCTTGATCGCCTACGTCTTGGACAAGCCTCTGCTCCACTTGGCGAGGTCCATTGGGTAAACCGCATTCACGTTGACGACGCAGCCTCAGCGATCGTCCATCTTCTCACGTACAGCCATCCCGACCCGACTTATCTTGTCACGGACAGTACGCCTTTACCCATGCGCACACTGTACGAGGCGCTGGCCAAATCTGTGGGAGGTCCTGTTCCGCCGTTAGGATCTCCACCCCCAATGGTCGCAAGCAAACGTTTGAGCAACCAACGCCTGCTTGCGACAGGCTTCAAGTTCCGTTGGCCGGACAGTCGTGAAGGTTACGCTGCTGCGCTTACACAGCAGGATACGTAATTTCTAGAATATCGAGCTCTTCGATTCCGCCCGGTGTACGCAGCGTCACGACATCGCCCACACGACTTTTTATCAATGCCCGGGCCACCGGAGAGACCCAGCTGATCTTGCCTTGCAGTGGCTCAGCCTCATCCACACCCACGATGGTGACGCGGTGCTCATCGCCGTCTTGATTCACGTACAGCACTGTTGCACCAAAAAAAACCTGATCGCGATTCGTCTGTGCTGCGGGGTCTACCACCTCGGCCAGCTCAAGCCGTTTCGTCAAGAAGCGCATCCGACGGTCAATTTCGCGCAGACGCTTTTTTCCGTAGAGGTAATCACCGTTCTCTGAACGGTCTCCGTTCGAGGCGGCCCACGAAACGATTTGTACCATGGCAGGCCGCTCCTCGTTCATCAGGTGCGCCAGCTCTTCACGCAACGCTGCATAGCCTTGGGGCGTCAGATAATTTTTTGTTCCCTTTGGTAAGGCTAACGCCTCTGGAAGATCATCATCTTGATCTCCGTCTTGTTCTTTTACAAACGCTTTATTCATGACGCCTTAAATCAAGGTTTTCCAAACTGGAGTCAGGTCATTGGGCAGTGGTGGCAAGCTCCCAAGATCGTAACGTCCTTCACCCGGGCCGTGGAAATCGGAACCACAAGAGGCAAGGAAACCATACTCCCGCGCGACGCCGGCAAAGATTTGATATTGCCCGGGGTGATGACTGCCAGTGATCACCTCAATGCCCTTTCCGCCTAAGTCTTTAAATGCGGCAAAAAAAACATCAAATTGGGTCTGCGTAAACTCATAACGCCCCGGGTGCGCGATCACCGCGGCACCACCTGCATGATTAATCCAAGAGATGGCTTGATCTAAGGCCGCCCATCGCATGGGTTCGTGCGCAGGGCCGCCATCATGCAGGTAGAGATCAAAGGCAGTTTGTACATTTGGACAAAAATTAGCCTGATGTAGATACCGTCCGAAATGCGTGCGACTGATGAGTTCGGGGTTCCCCGCGAGCTTTGAGGCACCCTCAAACGCACCAGGCATACCGAGTTCGGCCAAGCGGTCTCCGATGCGTCGCGCGCGATCAGAGCGCCCACTACGCGTGATGCGCAGACCTTCGGTTAATGAGGCGTTTTCTGGATCAACTCCCAGACCAACAATGTGAACAGTCTTACCAGCCCACGTCACAGAAATCTCAACACCGCACAGGTAATCCAGTCCGATTTCTTGAGCTGTCTGCTGGGCAAGTACCTGCCCACCCAGCTCATCGTGGTCTGTCAACGACCATAGGCTTACGCCTCGCTCTTTTGCGCGGCGAGCAACAACATCTGGGGCAAGCAAGCCATCCGACACTGTCGAGTGACAATGCAAATCAGCACAAAAAGACGATGTATGTTGAGACATAAAAACTGAAGATCAAGCACCTAAGGAGAATTCAAAAATCGTTCGATGTGGGCAACTTGGTCAGGCGCCATAAGGGTAGGAGCATGCCCAACGCCAGAGATACGCACAGCGCGTGCGTTCGCGTTCCGACTCAACATTTGCGAAAGCGTCTGCTCCGATAATAAATCTGAGTCGTTGCCACGCACGATCAAAGTCGGGCAACGTAAAGAGTCAAAAGCCGTCCACAAAATCGCCTCACCTTGCGCGGTCGATTCAGGCGTCATCCCCTTAAACGGTTGCGCTAACGCCAAATCGTAATGTTTGACCCACTTTCCATCTTGCTCAATGTACGTGTATCGCGTCAAGGCTTCCCACTGCTCTGCCGTGTGTGGACCAAAGGAGGCATTTATTTGCTGAACGGCTTGCACAGCCTGTTCGAACGAATCGAAGGTCACCGCTTCGCCAACATACTCACCTATACGTAAAAGGGACATGGGCTCAATATGCGGCCCAACATCATTCAGTACCAAGCGATCTAAACGCATCCCGGTGGACGGTAGGGCTGTCCCAGCACGGGCTGGCAACGGTCGTGTCGCCTGGGCCGCTGCGCCAGCAATCAGTCCCGCATACACAAGACCGATTAACCCGCCCATGGAGGTACCCACCCAAAAGAGACGCTTTGCTTGCAGCCTGGCAATCAAGGTCACCATATCGCTGGTGTATTGAGGGATCGCATAGTACATCGGTTGACTCAGTCGATCAGATAGCCCCCTCCCTACAACATCCGGACATACAACTCGGTAGCGTTGCGATAAGGCTTGCGCCAGGACATCAAAATCGCGGCCAGTTCGGGTCAAACCATGCACGCATAACACCACATCTTGGTTGTCTGGATCACCCCACTCCCAATACGCCATGCGATGCGTGCCCGCTGGGCTCACACACGAGATCGCTTCGAGGCGGGGTGAATGATCCATGATTTACTTTTTCAGCATGCCGGCGTTACGGGCGTCTTCCATGACTAATGGCTCTTTTTCTTTCATGAAGGCGGGAATTTTTTCAAGTGGAATATCCACCAAAACAAAACCACCCTCTTCGAGTCGCTTCTTGGTTGCCGCATCCGCGTTCAACTGCGCCATGTAATCAGACATTTTCTTTTGAATTTCAATTGGGGTGCTCTTAGGCATTCCGATGCCACGATAAGCGCCATCTACCCAATCTAAGCCCAACTCCTTAAATGTTGGCACGTCTGGCAAAGCAGGATGACGTGTCTGCGTGGCAACAGCCAATGTCCGTACGCGCGATTTTTGTTGAATCGCTAGGGGTAAATAACCCATCGCGCCATCAACATGCATCCCAATCAGAGAGGACACTAGATCACCGGTCCCCTTAAACGGAACATACTCGACTTTCACACCCGCCAATTTGTTTAAGCGCTCTGTCGCCATATGGTTGGCTGAGTATTGCGCAGAGCCCGCGAGTGTCATCTTCCCTGGATTCTTCTTAGCGGCAGCAATGAACTCTTGATATGTTTTGTATGGGCTGTCAGCTGACACCATCAGGGCATCGGGGGTGAAATGGTAGTAATACACCGACGTAATGTCCTGGGTCTTATATTGCGTGCCTTCTTGCAACGGTTGCAACATGATGTGGGGAATGTTCACACCGACGATATTTGTTCCATCGGCTGGATACGTATTCATCTGACTCCACACGAGCGCACCGCCCGCACCCGCGCGATTGATCACAACCATCGGCTGCTTAAAATTCTTGACTGAAATATCTGACTGTAAACGCGCCACCACGTCGGATTCGCCGCCCGCAGGGAAAGGAATGATGTATTGAATTGGCTTGTCAGAAAACACCTGCGCTTGAACGGCGCACACCACCGACATCGTCATCAAACTCGCCACACTCACCAGTTTTGCTAAACGCATCACATATCTCCGTTGTTAGATGTTGGTTCTTATCGACGCCTTGAGTTTAGCTGAGTCCAACCGATAGGTGTCAGTCAAATCGACTCAAAAGCGCTGATTTTCAGGGTCTCTTAGTTGGGCTTCGGGTGCCAATAGCGACGCCCTACGTCGCGCTGTCGCTCGACGGTCAACTTGGAGTCTTTAGAGCGTACCGTGAGGGCCCCATGCAAATCGGACCGCCAAAACATTGCGCCAGCCTTACGCCAACGTCGCTGAACGCCTAAGTCGGGATGCTGAAATCTATTTCGATATCCAACCAACGCGATCGTGTGTTGGGCTTGGGTGGCCCGCACAAATTCTGCGCTGGAAGACGAGGCGGAACCGTGGTGAGGCGCCACCACGACATCGGAACGAAGAGCGTCCGCATATTTGAGTACCAGGGTGCGCTCCTGTTGAGCGGGTAGATCTCCGGGGAGTAACGCGGTGTGATGCCTTCCACTTATTTTTAAGACACAACTCTGGGCATTTTTGCGCGTCTGAAACTTTCGCTTCCCTCGCAGATCGGTAGCCGACATCGATGGCGGTGCAAGCACCGGATGCAAAAAAGTGAAGGTCACGCCATCCCAGTGCCACGTATCACCCGCGGCACAGCGACGAGCGCCCTCGTGCAGACGCGCTGACAGGCCGAACGATGCATAACGCTGTCGTACCGAAAAGTAACTGTCCACAGCACGCAACCCGCCAATATGATCCGAATCGGCATGGGACAGCACCAAGGCATCTAACTCTCGAATACCGAAGGCGCGCAGAACCGGAATCACTACGCGCTCGCCCGCATTGGTCTGACCCATCGTTGGCCCGGTATCGAAAAGTAAGTTGTGCGCTGAGGTACGCACTAGTACTGCAGCGCCTTGCCCGACATCCAGGGCCGTGAGCGTCCAATCCCCATGATCCGGCCGCGATGGCTGCCAAGCTAAGGCTGGCAACATCACGCACCACCCGGCCCAACGTGCCGGAATACCTAACGGCAGTAAGGCCCATACTGTCCCCAACAATGCTCCCAGCAGCCAGATCATTGGCATTGCGGCGACATCGAAGGCTGACCAGCGAGCGTGAGCGAGCCAAGTGATCGGCACCAACAAGGCAGACAGGGCCGCATGACCAATCCAGGCGAGACCCGCCGACAGTGCTCCTAAGCCCGGGATCACCGATAACAGTGCGACCAAGAGCGCCAAAGGCGTGACAATAAAAGTCACTACAGGGATAGCCAAGGCGTTCGCAAAGGGGGAAGTGAGCGAGACTTGCTGAAACAGAAATGCCAACGCTGGTGTCATGGCGACCGTTATGAGCCACTGGAGACGTGATGCTTGTTTGACCGCAGCCCAAAGTCGTTGCCTTGTCGTCGTTGACTCATCAGGATCCAGCGCTTGCTGAGCGGCACTAAACAGCACAGCGACCGCCCCGAACGAAAGCCAGAATCCTGTCGCGAGCGGCGCCCAAGGATCAAGCACGAGCAAGATACACGCCGCAAAACACAATACGCCCGACACTGACACAGGCAGCCTCAATATCAAGGCTCCACATACCACCAACAACATAAAAAACGTTCGTCTTGCCGGCACGCCCCACCCTGCAAGCACGCAATAACAAAAGCCTACGAACACTGCTGCGGTTGCCGCCATCACCCGAGCAGGAATCCACTCACAGATCAGGCGTCCGCGCAGCCGCAATCGTCGTCCAAGCGAGGCCAGCACCAAACCGCCTATCGCTGCAATCATGGTGACATGCGAGCCCGAAATCGATACGAGGTGGGTGATTCCGGTTAGGTTGAATATCCTCCAGTGTTCCGGTCGCACACTGTCCTGGTCACCAATTGCCAGGGCGATCAGGACAGCGCCATACAATTTGGTACCCACGTGACGTCGCATGCGTTGCCGCACGGCTTGCCTCAGGCGACCAACAATGACAGATGCGCTCGCCCACGACTCATGCCGCTGCAAGACGGGCACTCCGCGCACACGTCCGATCGCTCGAACGTTACGGGCGAACGCATTTCCCTCGTAATCAAATCCATGAGGGTTGGACAAGCCGCGAGGCGATCGTAGAATGAGCGCAGCTCGCCACACTTGACCCGGAACTAAATCCTGTTTCACCCCGTCCGGCGCAACGCGCCAGGCAATTTCGATATCGCGCGGCACCCCCGATGGCTCTGGATCAAGAACACGTGCGGCAAAGCGCACGCTATCAGACTGATCTCGGACCATCGATTCGATCCGAAACACAGTACGGGTCACGACGTCCTCAAGATTAGGATCTAGCTGATCCTGCAGCCGCAATTGGGCGCGCCACACTCCCCAAGTCAGCATGGTCGCTGCGACCAACGCGCAGACAACGGCACGATCGACAAGACGAACCCACTTCAAATAACGCGAGTGGGCGGGAATTGAAGCAGAAAATAGGAGTCGACCTGCGCAAGACAAAGCCGCCAAAATAGCTAGCACGCAGGTCAGCTGGACGATCCGTACCAAGTCAGGTAAAACTGGCAAGCCTAACTGATAGGAGGCCACCGCAACACACACGACCCCGAGCATTCTTCCCATGGACGCACCAAACAAAGCACAATATAGTGCTAGTGCTCAAGGAAGAACTCAATCCCCGATGGACATTTCAGCGCGGTATTGCGTAGCCTTCGCCGCGAGGCAAGCTCAGGGTCAGCCGCAGGCCTCTATGCTCAGTGTTTTCTGCCGTTAAGTTGCCACCATGCAACGTTGCGATACTACGTGCAATGCTCAAGCCCAACCCAGTCCCACCAGTGTCGCGATTACGCGACGCATCTAATCTGTAAAACGGCTCAAACAGATTGGGCAACTCCGTCATCGGAACACCTACGCCTTCGTCTTCCACAACAATCCGCAAGGTTTGTGCGGAATCGAAGATGCGCACATGCGCAATATGACCGTATTTAATGGCGTTCTCAATAATGTTCGCCAAACAACGCTTTAGGGATTGGGCGCGACCTAGGAAGTCCCCACTGGCGTAGCCGTCAATTGTGACAATCTGGCCCAGCTCTTGGCAATCCGCCGCAAGCCCGTGCAACAAAGCATTGACATCGACAGAGCGCAGTGGCTCGCCCTCTTGCACGCCACGCATGTAATCTAACGTGCTGCTCACCATGGACTCAAGCTCAGCAAGATCCTGTTTAAATTTCGCTTGCGTCACTTCATGCTCAAGTAGTTCTGCCCGCAACCGCATGCGTGTGATAGGTGTTTTTAAATCATGCGACATCGCCGTCAAAATGCGTGTACGATCGGTTAGATACTTTGACAAACGCGCCTGCATTTCGTTGAGTGCACGTGCAGCGCTCGCGACCTCGGTGGGACCGGTCTCTGCGAGCGGAGCGCGGTCGATATTTTCCCCGAGACGTTCGGCCGCTTGCGCAAAATGTTCAAGCGGACGCGTTACCCAGCGCACACCAAACCACGCAAGTCCGATCACCGCTAACAGCAACACAAGGGCGCTAAATACCGCCCGAAGTGGCCAGGACATGGTTTGCGGCTCAAGCGTGGAATCAATACTTAACCACACGCCATCCAGCAGGCGTACATGAGCCACGAGCGCAGGAGTCCCCCCACCGCGGATTTCACTGCGCACTCTACGCTCACCGTGAGCATAGCCCAACCCAGAAGGGCGGGCATGTTCAAGCGGACGCGCGCGAATATCAACCCAGATCTCTCGGTCACGACCCAGCTTGTGTCGCAGCACCGATAAGAAGACCGACACCTGTGGACTCGATTCATGGTCGAGCTGCTTAAACTGTGGAGCGTTTACATGTAGACTGATTCTGAGTTGCGGGGATCTAAGCACCCGAATAATACGCTCACGTTCTGCAGTGTCACTCGAGTCCAGCAACTGCGCAATATCAATGACTCGCATAATGGATTGCATCCCACTTGCGCGTGCGAGAAATTCACCGCGGTCGTGCAAGAGGATACTCAGGCTCACCACCTGCGCAAGAATGAGGCCACCAACAAATACGATGACCAAACGGCTGGACAGAGATCTCGGTAGCCAACGCATCAGTGTTCGACCTTAACCTCGGATGCCAAAACATAGCCTTGTCCTCGGGCAGTTTTTATCAACGCAGGCTCCTTGGGGTTATCCTGCAGCCGTCGTCGCACACGACTCACTTGGAGATCAATGCTCCGATCATAGGGATCCGCTTCTCGCGACTGAGTGAGATCGATCAGCTGATCGCGCGTGAGTACGCGATTCGGATGATCAAGAAAAATACGCAGTAACCTGAATTCAGTACCGCTCAATGCGACGCGTGAACGGTCTGGCGCTATTAAATCGCGGGTCGCAATTTCAAGTGTCCACCCAGAGAAATGGATGAAGCGCGCAGCATCGGGCCTAAGATTCAGCGGCAACGCACGGGCCCGACGTAAAATACTTTTTATGCGGGCGACAAGTTCACGCGGGTTGAACGGTTTAGCTAGATAGTCGTCTGCGCCCATCTCCAAACCAACAATCCGATCAATTTCTTCGCCACGTGCCGTGAGCATCAACACCGGCACATCCGACTGGCTGCGCAGCTCGCGGCAAAGCGTCAAACCATCCTCACCTGGCAGCATCAAATCCAGCACAATCAAATCCGGCATGGCGACCGCAATCGCCGCACGCATCGCTCGGCCATCGCCCGCGACCGAAATGCGATAACCCTGCTTCTGCAGATATTCGCTCAGTAACTCCCGGATATCCCGGTCATCATCTACGACAAGTATGTGATCCATCGCACCATCATGCCTTTCAAGCCCCACTCTGACCAGCATCTTCTCAGGAAAATTGTATTGCAATGTGTCAAAACGCCTAATTTGGACCAGACGTTACAAAACGATGCTTGTTTGACACAAAAAATGGTCTCAACCCTGATTGAATACGTCTTGTCCGCAGCACAGCTTTCGCTGAGACACTTTTTAACTTCTATAGGAATACAACATGAACACACCACGTAAATTCGCAGCTCGCCTGATGGCCACCGTTGGTTTTGGCCTGGTGATGGTGACTGCCCACGCACAGACGAGCCCTACTCCCTCTAGCCCGCCCGCTGCAGCGACCGCACAACCTCAGTGCCAGGGACACGGTGGGAAAGGCCATGGCATGCATCAAAGGATGGGGCAAGGCATGGGCCAAGGCATGCAAGGCGAAGGTGGCAAGCAATCCAAAGCGTGTGGCAGTGACCGCCATGCCGCCATGCGAGACCTCATGACCGAGCAAGAGCGGCAGGCAATGAAGGACAAGATGCGCGCCGCCAAGTCGCCAGAGGAACGTCAACAGCTGATGGCGGCTAACCGTGCAGAAATGGAAAAACGCGCGAAAGAAAAAGGCATCACGCTCCCAGCGCCTCGCTCTGGCCCACACGGCCATGGCAATAACCAATCGGGTTAATCCCGATACCGCGGATGCCTTGCCTTGCCAGGCACGGCATCCGCATCAACCCTCTTCGTGATAAGGTTTAGACATCTTCTACCAAGGGATGTTTAAGCATGTCTGAATCCAAAGAGCGCAGCACACGCCTGTTACGCACTGGGCGAAACCACAGCGGTTGGGTCAATGCACCTGTTACGCGTGCGAGCACGTATGTGTTTGATACAGTCGAGGCTTGGCGCGATACCCGTAAGCGTCGTGACACTGAGCGCCTTCCGTCCTATGGTGCGCGCGGCACAGACTCGACCTATGCGCTAGAGGATGCCATCGTTGAGCTCGAAGCGGGTCACCGCGGATTCTTGTTTCCAACAGGCCAAGCCGCAATCGCCGTCACACTCCTCGCGTTTTTAAAGCCTGGCGATCATATTCTTCTGAGCGATGCCTCATACGAACCTGTTCGTAATTTCTGCAAGCATCAACTCGCCGACCTCGGGATTTCACACACGTTCTATCCACCAGACGGCAGCGGTATCGAAGCCTTAATCCAACCAAATACCAAGATCCTGTATGTGGAGTGTCCGGGCACCATTACCTACGATATGCTGGACTTACCGCTTGTGAGTGCCATCGCCAAGAAACACAACCTTTGGGTGATCGCCGACAATACCTGGGGCTCAGGCTGGTTGTATCAACCACTAGCGCTCGGAGCCGATATTTCAATCACTGCGGTCACCAAATACATTGGTGGACATTCAGACGTGATGATGGGAGCCTCCGTAGCCAATGAACGTGCCTGGCCTGCCTTGCAAAAAGCCACCTACGGGTTCGGGCAAACTGTTGGAGCCGATGATGCTTTCATGGCCCTGCGCGGCGTGCGCTCGATGCCGGTACGCTTGCAAGCGCATGGTGTGAGTGCGTTACACGTCGCGCAGTGGTTACAAACTCGACCTGAAATCGCCCAGGTGTTTTGTCCCGCGCTGCCGGATGATCCGGGCCATGCGCTTTGGAAAAAGCACTGCAAAGGCACGAATGGACTGATTTCGTTTGAACTGAAGAAGCAATACTCACAAAGCCAAGCCGAGGGCGTCATCGATGCACTAGAGTTATTCGGACTCGGCGCCTCGTGGGGTGGTTTTGAAAGCCTAGTCATTCCAACAGATTTGGCGGGCACGCGCGTACTAACGGACTGGCGTCAGCGCGGCTCGGTGATCCGTATCCATATCGGACTAGAAGATACGGAAGATCTGATTGCCGATTTAAGCCAAGCGCTCGATACACTGCGGTAATACCATTCAACACCTCGTCAATCAGCAACTTTCTCAACACGGATATCTTATGAATTCACGACATCTCTCTCTCCTCGCGACGACAACGGTCCTCGTGACAGGTCTCTTCATGGCATCGACGCAGAGTTCCGCACAGACGCTCGCGCCACTCGCTGATTTCCCAAAACAAGCGATCACCATTGTTTCGCCCTTCCCCCCTGGCGGCGGTAACGACAAAATCTCCCGGCTCTTAGCGGCTGAGCTTGCGGGGATCGTTGGTCAGCCTGTCGTCGTTGAAAATCGTGGTGGTGCAGGCGGAAATTTAGGCACGACGTCAGTCGCTAAAGCAAAGCCTGACGGCTATACCATCTTGACCTCCCAAACCAGCATCATTGGTGTGAATCCGGCCCTTTATCCAAACGCTGGATTCGTGCCGCAGAAGGATTTCGAACCCCTATCTCAATTGACCAGCGCGCCTGTCGTTTTTGTTGTGCGTGCAGACAGCCCCTACAAATCGATGAAAGACTACATCGCCGACGCAAGGACACGCCCCGATGTTGTGAACTACGCCACCCCTGGCAATGGCACGTTATCGCATCTGACAACAGCTCGTCTGGCGACTCAAGAAAATATCAAACTGACACACATTCCTTACAAAGGTGCAGGCCCAGCAACGACCGATCTTCTAGGTGGCCAAATCGCTATGCTGGTGACTTCACCATCGTCTGTCGAGGGCTTGGTCTCCTCTGGCAAACTCCGTGTGCTGGCCGCAACGAATAATAATTTGTTGGGCGTCTTCAAAGGCACACCAACGCTCGAAAGTTTGGGTATCAAGAACATGAATGTCTCAGACTGGTATGGGGTATTTGTTCCAAAGGGAACGCCTCCCGATCGCATTGCTTACCTTGAACAGGCGATACGTAAAGCCATGTCCACAGCCGACATGAAAACAAAAGTCAACCAGAGCGGATCTGAGGTCGTCGGAAATTCACGCAATGCGTTCATCAAAACCGTGGATAAAGAAATCGCTGACTGGGGTGCTGTCGTAAAAGCGTCTGGCGTGAAGGTCGACTAGACCCAATACAAGTGTCGAAGTCCCAGTGCATGGCCTAAACGTGGACATGCACTGCAGGCTGCTTGGGCCGTCGTATTGAACACCTCACCACACGAAATACCGCGCAACTCTGCCAACACCTGCGCAATACGCGCAACCTCTGCCGGTTCGTTACGCCTAGTATCGGTAAGCCAAGCCGGAGGGATATCTGGCCCGTCAGTTTCCAAAACGATAGATTCGAGGGGCAGAGCCTGGGCGAGCCTTCGAATTTGCAAAGCACGTGCATAGGTCATCGCGCCGCCAAAACCAAGCGCAAATCCTGCCGCAATGAACTGTTGCGCTTGCTGCACACTACCATTGAAAGCATGCGCGAGTCCCCCTTGTACGGGATGCCGACGGAGATACTTCAACAAGACGTCTTGCGAACGTCGGACGTGCAAAATGACTGGCAAATCAAACTCGATTGCAAGCTTGAGCTGTGCCACATAAAAATGCTCTTGCTTGGCACGCTCTTGTCCTTGAGAGATTCCCGGAACAAAGAAATCCAGACCAATTTCACCCACTGCAATCAACCGGGGATCAGCGCGTCGCGCGCTCAATGCATCATGCAATTGCACCAACGCGTAATCGTCAAGGTGCTGTACATACAGGGGATGAATACCCAGCGCATAGGTACCACCCGGGATCTGATGCGCAAGCGTGCGCACCGCATCAAAATTTGAAGGATCTACCGCAGGAATAATAATGCCTTTAACACCAGCAGCCAGCGCACGATCAATCACTGCCTCGCGATCAAGGGCAAATTCAGCGGCATCAAGATGACAGTGTGTATCAAGTAGCATCAACCAGTCGCCCGGCATCCATCAACAGCCGTCGATCGGCAAGGGCTGCCAGCTCTTGATCATGCGTCACGATCAGAAAAGCCGTTTTTGACTCAGCATTGACCTGCTTGAGCAAATCAAACATCCGATGAGCCGTATGTCGATCAAGATTACCCGTGGGCTCATCGGCTAGGACGCAAGCAGGACGATTCACCAAGGCACGAGCGAGCGCTACGCGCTGGCGTTCACCTCCAGAAAGCTGTCCCGGATAATGCAAGACGCGGTCCTTCAGCCCAACCATGTCAAGAAAAATCTGTGCTTCAGTACGGGCAGCGTCTCGATCCTGCCGCCCCACAATTCGCGGCATCGCAACGTTATCTAGTGCGGTGAATTCGGCAAGCAAATGATGGAACTGATACACAAAACCCAAACCGCGGTTACGTAAACGACTACGCTGCGTTTCGGATAACCCGTGACTCGACTGCCCCGCTACCTCAATCGTACCTGTGCTGGGTGTGTCTAATAGGCCAAGAATGTGCAACAAGGTGCTTTTACCCGAACCTGAGGCACCGACCACAGCAACCATCTCTCCAGAAGAGATTGATAAATTGACGTGATTCAGTACATCTATTCGTGCACCACCTTCGTCATAGTGCTTACACACGTTATTGGCGCGCAAAGCATAATCAGTCATGGCGTAACACCTGTGCTGGTTGCAAGCGCGAGGCCCGCCAACTGGGGTATAGCGTCGCCACGAGCGACATGACCAAAGAGGTCAGACCGATTGTCATCACATCGTTTAACCGGACATCAGACGGCAACGCGCTGATGAAATAAATCTCACGCGGTAAGAACTGGACTCCCAATAGCCGTTCGATCCCCGGAACAAGCACATCCACGTTTAACGCGATCAACGTACCACCGACGACACCCGTCAAGGTACCCAACACGCCAATCATGGCACCTTGGACGAGAAAAATACGAGCAATCTCTGCCGGCGTGGCCCCAAAACTGCGCAGAATGGCGATATCAGACTGTTTATCCTTCACCGCCATAACGAGTGACGACAAAAGATTAAATGCGGCCACCGCGACAATCAGCGCGAGAATCAAGAACATCATCCGCTTCTCAGTTTGCACTGCGGCAAACCATGTACGGTTATTGCGAGACCAGTCCGCCACCATAACGGTGTTCGGCAAAAGCGGTATGAGCGACTGGGCGATTTCAGGCGCACGATGCATATCGTCTACGCGCAAGCGCACACCGGCCAAAGCACTATCACGGAACACTTTTGCAGCGTCAGTGGCATCCACAAAAGCAAGCGAGGAGTCGTATTCAAAATGCCCAGATCGAAAGGTACCTACCACCGTAAACTGGCGCATCCGCGGCGAGAAACCCGCCGGGCTCACGTTTGCCGCAGGAGCGAGCATCATGACGGTTTGCCCCACTCGGACTTGCAACATGTCGGCTAAATCTTGACCCAACACAATGCCAAAGCTACCCGGTTTGAGGTCGGTCAGGCGCCCATCGACCATCTGGCGACCCGCATCTGATACGTCCTTTTCAGCCACCGGATCAATACCCCTCACCTGCACGCCGCGTAGGCTTTGACCACGCATCAGCATGCCTTGCGCCGCCACAAACGGGGCACCCGCTACGACTGCGGTCGAGCGCTTGGCGCTCGCGACTAATGTCTGCCAACCGTCCAGCGCCATCAATGGATCTGGTCCGGGCACAAAAATCTCAATATGAGGCAGAACCGACAACATGCGGTCCCGCACCTCTTTTTGGAAACCGTTCATCACCGACAAGACGACGATCAACGCAGCAACGCCCAGCCCAATCCCTGCCATCGAGCTGGCGGCAACAAACGACACAAACCGATCGCGCCGGCCGCCTCGGCCACGCGAGCTACTCAAGCCCGCATATCGGGCTCCGATCCAGAATTCGTAAGGTAGTTTAAGCACACCGGCATTATGGCATCAAACCCCCGCAAGGCTAGCCATCCCACTACAATGAAACCATGGAAATTATGATCCCCGGCTGCCTAGTGCCGACGTCCGTCGCACCAGACCTTGCTCAAGAGCTGCAGACGCATTGTTCACGCTTGGTTGAGCTGCTCGCACTTCGTCCCGCGGAAGTCCTTGCGCTGCCCCCGGAGCAGACCGGTTGCACCCCGCAGGAGGCCCTGCTGCTGCGCAGACTTGGTTACGATCATGCCGCGCTACACCTTGGTGCGGGACTGGCTCCGCTCGCCGCGGGTATCCACTCAGGGAGTGAACCCGTTTGGGTAGCACAATTGTGCTCGGTCGTCGTGGGTCGAGAGGGAGCACGCATGCTTGCGCCCCACTCGCTGCACATTGAGCAGCACGAAGCGGATGCACTGTTTGAATCGGCAAGCCTGTTGTGGTCTGACTCCGCTATTTCTGCCTTGGCGCTACGGCCAAATCTCTGGCGGATTTGGCCCGGTGACGACGCACAAACGTTCTCGATGAGCCCCAATGCAGTGTCACAAATGTCTCTTGCGGACTGGTGGCCACAGGAGGCAAGTTTTAAGGCATGGCGCCGGCTACTCAACGAAATTCAGATGCTTTGGCATAATCATCCAGTCAACGAGCAGCGTACGCAGCGCGGGCTGCCGCCCATCAACTCACTTTGGCTCTACGGTGGCGCACACGGCTGGCGCCTGAAGGCTCCCGCGCAGCCCGTCGAGACAATCGATCAGCTGGAGAACGCCTGCATTGAGGGGGATTGGGCGCAATGGATCGCACAACTTCCATCTGTGTCCAATGAGCTGGATCTGATCTTGAAGCGCGCGGAAGCAGACTCCATCGTGCCGACCGTGACGTTGACGGGTCACCGCACTGCGGTGCACCTCGCACCGCCAACGAAGCGTTGGTGGCAATATCTAGTTCCCCAACGCAAACAAAACTGGACGAGCTGGTGGAATCTCCAAAACTGACAACTCGGCGCAATAACGATGCGGCAGCACAGCGGCTCGCCGCTGCCGGATTGCACCCCTTGCTTGCGCGTTTATGGGCTGCGCGCGGTATCACGCAAGCAGACGATATTCGTCTGGAATGGCCCGCCATGATTCCCCCCAAAACTCTCACGCAAAACGAGCATGCCGCTGCACTCTTGGCGGATGCAATCCAAGCAGGCAAGCGCATGCTCATCATCGCCGATTACGACTGCGATGGCGCGACCGCTTGTGCAGTCGGCCTGCGCGCACTGCGCGCAATGGGTGCCATCGTTGACTTCCTCGTACCTAACCGTTTTGAGACCGGCTACGGGCTTTCCGAAGCGGTTGTCGACCTTGCCCTCGTCCACCGGGCCGGTCGACCAGATTTACTGATTACCGTGGACAACGGTATAGCCAGTGTTGAGGGCGTCGCCGCCGCTAACCGACACGGACTTGGGGTCATCGTCACCGATCATCACCTGCCGGGCCAGACCCTGCCGGAGGCGCTTGCGATCGTCAACCCAAACCAACCCGGCTGCGACTTCCCTTCCAAGAACTTGGCAGGTGTCGGGGTCATTTTTTATTTGATGATCGCCCTACGCGCCGAGCTCAGGCGCCGAGGTGTCTTTACGCAGGCCGACGCACCCAAGCTTGAGGGACTTGCTGATTTGGTTGCCCTCGGCACAGTTGCCGATGTGGTCAAGCTCGATTCCAACAACCGCTTACTAGTCACGCGTGGACTAGACCGCATGCGACGAGGACTGATGCAGCCCGGCATCCGCGCCCTGTTTGCGGTGAGCGCGCGGGATCCTCAGTCCGCGAGTGGCTTTGATCTAGGCTTTGCGCTCGGTCCCCGTATCAATGCTGCCGGCCGACTCGCAGACATGGGTCTGGGCATACGCTGCCTCACGACGGATGACGACATAGAAGCTCTCGAACTCGCGCGAGAGCTCGACACGATTAACCGTGAGCGGCGTCAAATTGAGACTGTCATGAAAGAGCAAGCTCTGAGCGCCACGGACAGCTTTGAGTCGGGCCACGTCGGTGCCTCGGTATGTGTCATGCATCCAGACTGGCATCAAGGTGTTGTAGGACTTGTCGCCTCCAGACTAAAAGATCGATTTTTTAGACCGACCCTTGCCTTCGCACCGGCGGGCGAGGACGAACTGCGCGGCTCGGGTCGGTCGATACCTGATGTGCACCTTAGAGACGTTCTAGATCTTGTATCAAAACGTCACCCTGGACTCATCCGAAAATTTGGCGGCCATGCGATGGCAGCTGGCTTGACCCTGGGGCGCGAGGATTTCGAGCGCTTTGCGCCAGCGTTTGAACAAGCCGTTATCGAAATGACAGGACGTAAAAGCTTCGAACCTGTCATTGAAACCGACGGCTCACTCGAAACCGGCTATGCAAACGCCCAAGTCGCGGGCTTATTAGCCCAAGAGGTTTGGGGTGCGGGCTTCGCGGCGCCTTTGTTTTTGGATGAGTTCAGGATACGCAATCAAAAACTTGTCGGAGAGAAGCATCTCAAACTCGTACTCGAGCGAGGATCGCAGCGCTTTGACGCGATTTGGTTTGGCCGCACAGACAGCCTGCCCGAACGTATCCAGGCTGCTTATCGGCTGGAACAGAACACTTGGAATGGCATGGTTTCCGTGCAACTGGTGCTGGAGCACGCCCAAGCCGCATAATCCCGTGCCGCGTCCGTTAAAATACCGTGTTCACTTAAACAAATTTAGTTAAATAGCTGGAAGCATACGCATGGAAGCCGAACGTCAGAATCAAATCGCCTCAAGACTCGCCGATTACAGCGCGCGCGAGTCTGCACTTCGGGGGTATCTTTGACTTCGATGTCAAAGCTGAACGTCTGCATGTCGTCAACGCCGAATTAGAAGATCCAAACGTCTGGAACGACCCGAAGCGCGCCCAAGACCTTGGTCGCGAAAAAAAGAGCATTGAAGATGTCGTTGTCACGCTCACCGCGCTGGCCCAATCGATTGCTGACTCGCGCGAGCTGTTCGAGCTGGCCGCCTCGGATAACGATGATGCAACACTCGAAGCTATCGAGGCCGACGCTGATGGTTTTCAGAGCACGCTCGAGGGCATGGAATTCCGCCGGATGTTCTCGAACCCGGCCGATCCACTGAATTGTTTTTTAGATATACAAGCCGGTGCTGGCGGAACGGAGGCACAGGACTGGGCGTCGATGCTGCTCAGACAATACCTGCGCTACGCTGAACGCAAAGGCTTCAAAGCAGAACTGCTTGAAGAGTCTGAGGGCGAAGTAGCAGGCATCAAATCGGCCACGATCAAAATTGAAGGTGAGTACGCCTTTGGATTTTTGCGCACAGAAAGTGGCGTGCATCGCCTTGTACGCAAGAGCCCTTTCGACTCTTCGGGTGGTCGGCATACCTCCTTTGCAAGCGTCTTTGTCTATCCTGAGGTAGACGACTCGATCGAGATCGACATCAATCCTGCCGACTTACGGATCGACACCTACCGCGCGAGCGGTGCGGGTGGTCAACACATCAACAAGACCGACTCTGCGGTACGTATCACACACATTCCCACCAACATCGTGGTCCAGTGTCAGAACGATCGATCGCAACATCGCAACCGCGCGGAAGCAATGCAGATGTTGAAGTCACGCCTCTACGAACTCGAGATGCGTAATCGGATGGCCGAACAACAAAAGATGGAAGACGCCAAGACCGACGTGGGCTGGGGGCATCAGATCAGATCCTATGTCTTGGATCAGAGCCGCATTAAGGACTTGCGCACCAACGTTGAAATCTCCAACACACAAAAAGTGCTGGATGGCGATCTCGATCCCTTCATTCAAGCCAGCCTAAAACAAGGAGTTTGAGCGTATGACAACGATCACGATTATCACGGGTACAACACGTGGCCTAGGCGCCTCGATGGCGGAACAGCTAGCCACATCGGGACAGCATTTGGTGACGCTGTCGCGCAAAAGCTCAGACGCACTCGCAACGATTGCTGCCAAACATGGCAC
>JACCDX011453777.1_pt1 | contig 37946 bp, 20 predicted proteins | sample 7449681 | NCBI WGS metagenome assembly JACCDX01 (sample SAMN15323450, study PRJNA562643) | freshwater metagenome | isolation source: river surface water | place: USA:Blue River Watershed | collected 2017-08-18
CCCCGCGGACCCCAACGTCGCCGATCCCGCCTCCGAAACCCCGCTCCTCACCCAGCGCGACGAAGCCTCCAACCACAACGGCGGCGAACTGCTCTTCGGTCCCGACGGTTACCTCTATCTCTCCCTCGGCGACGAAGGCGGCGCCAACGACCAGTACGCCAACAGCCAGCGCCTCGACCGCGATTTCTTCGCCGGCGTCCTCCGTCTCGATGTCGATCTCCGCCCCGGCTCCCTCGCCCCCAACCCGCACCCCGCCGTCCACCCCGGCACCTACGCCGTCCCGCCCGACAACCCCTGGGTCGGGGTGACGACCTTCAACGGCACCGCCCTCAACCCCGCCGCCGTCCGCACCGAATTCTGGGCCGTCGGCCTGCGCAACCCGTGGCGCATGAGCTTCGATCCGGCCAATGGCCGCCTCTGGCTCGGCGATGTCGGCCAGGGCGCCCGCGAGGAAATCAATGTCGTCGTCCGCGGCGGCAACTACGGCTGGAGCTTCCGCGAGGGCAATCTCGCCGGCCCCCGCGCCAACCCGCCCGCCGCCGCCGGCTTTGTCCCGCCCGTCTGGGACTACCCGAATCCCGCCCAGGGCCAGTCCGTCACCGGCGGTCTCGTGTATCGGGGCTCCCGATACCCCGACCTCGTCGGCAAATACCTCTTCGCCGATTTCGTCAGCGGCCGCATCTGGGGCCTCGAGCCCGACGCCGTCCGCCCCGAGGCTCCCGTCGGCGCCGACCGCGTCCGGCTCCTGGCCGCCGACGGCGGCATCGCCGGCTTCGGCCTCGACCCCGCGACGGGCGACATTTTGCTCTGTGACCTCACGGAAAACAGCCTCAAGCGCCTCGTCGCCGCCCCGGCCGCGGGCGCCGCCCCTTTGCCGGAAACGCTCTCCGCCACCGGCGCGTTCGCGAATCTGGCCACGCTCGCGCCCGCCCCCGGCCTCGTCGCCTACGAACCCAACGTTTCGTTCTGGTCCGACCACGCCGTGAAGCGCCGCTGGTTCGCGCTCACCGATCCCGCCGCCCGCTTCGGTTTCTCCGCCGACGGCAACTGGAACCTCCCCGCCGGCGCCGTCTGGGTGAAACACTTCGACCTCGAAACCACGCGCGGCAATGCCGCCACCGCCCGCCGCGTCGAGACGCGCTTCCTCGTGAAAACCGCCGAGGGCAGCTACGGCATCACCTACCGCTGGAACGACGCGCAGACCGACGCCGTCCTCGTCCCCGACGCCGGCGCCGACCAGACGATCACCGTGGTCGAAAACGGCCTCGCCCGCCCGCAGTCGTGGCGTTTCCCGAGCCGCGCCGAATGCCTCTCCTGCCACACCCCCGCCGGCGGCCACGCCCTCAGCTTCAACACCCGCCAGCTCAACCGCGGCGACTTCCTCAACCAGCTCATCGCCGCCGGCTACCTCGCCGTGCCCACCGGCTTCTCCGCCGCCTCCGCCCCCGCACTCCCCCGCACGGATGACGCCGCCGCCCCGCTCGAACTCCGCGCCCGCGCCTACCTCGACGTGAATTGCTCCCAATGCCACCAGCCCGGCGGCACCGCCCTCGGCCACTGGGATGCCCGCGCCACCACCCCGCTCTCCATCGCCAACCTCATCGACGGCCCGCTCATCGACGACGGCGGCAACGCCGCCAACCGCGTCATCGTCCGCGGCCAGCCCGAGCGCTCGCACTTGCTCACGCGCCTCGGCACCCGCGGCCCCGGCCAGATGCCGCCCCTCGCTTCCAACGAGCGCGACCTCGCCGGCGAAGCCCTCCTCCGCGCCTGGATCGCCGCGCTCGCCCAGCCCGACTCACCCGCCGCCGCCAACGCCGCCCCGCTGCTCAACCTCGCCGCCCGCGCCGAGGTCGCACCCGCCCGCCAGCTCATCACCGGCTTCGTCCTCTCCGGCCCCGCACCGAAACGCGTCCTGCTCCGCGGCATCGGCCCCACCCTCGGCGCCTTCGGTCTCGGCGGCGTCCATCCCGATCCCGCCCTCACCGTCTACGGCCCCAACTCCTCCACCCGCATCGCCGCCAGCAACGACACCTGGGGCGGCGAGCGCCCGTCGCCGCAACACGACATCCTCCGCGCCGCCTTCCGCTCCGTCGGCGCCTTCGATCTCCCGCTCGGCACCGATGCCGTCGTCCTCGCCGAACTCGCCCCCGGCGCCTACACCGCGCAGGTCAGCAGCACGGGCAACACCGCCGGCACCGCCCTCGTCGAGGTCTACGACCTCGACCCCACCGTCGCCTCCCGCCTCGTCAACGTCTCCATCCGCGCCCACGTCGGCACCGGCGACAACCTCCTCATCCCCGGCCTCACCGTCGGCCCCGGCACCACCCGCACCGTGCTCATCCGCGCCGTCGGCCCCGGCCTCACCGCCTTCGGCGTCGGCGATGCCCTGCCCGCGCCCGTGCTCGCCCTCTTCTCCGGCGCCCAACGCCTCGACACCAACACCCGCTGGACCACCGCGCCCAACGCCACCCAGATCCGCCTCGCCGCCGAACGCGTCGGCGCCTTCCCCCTCACCGCCGCCGACAGCGCCCTCCTCGTCTCCCTCGCCTCCGGCAGCTACACCCTCCAGGTCTCCGGCGCCAACGCCACCACCGGCTCCGCCCTCGTCGAGGTCTACGAGGTCCCCTAGCCTTGCCCGCGTTATGACCCGGGCCTGCCGACAAACCCCTTGCCGGCACCGGCGGCCCGGCCTCTGAATCTTCCCGCACTCCAGCCCCGCCCTCGCGCGGCTCCACGGAACCGCGCCCCCGCCGGACTCGTTCGCCCCGGCGCCTTACCCCTCTTGCCCATGAATACCCCCCGCCGCATCAGCCTGTTCGCGTTGGCCTGCCTCACCGGCGCCACCCTCGCCGCCCAGACCGCGCCCGCGACCCCGCCCAGCCCCAAGGCCGACGAGGCCATCCTGCTCAACCCGTTCGAGGTCTCCACCGGCAAAGACACCGGCTACGTCGCCGGCTCCTCCCTCGCCGGCGGCCGCGCCGAGACCCCCCTCGCGCTCACCCCCGCGTCGATCTCCGTCATGACGCGCGAGTTCATCGACGACCTCAACATCCTCGGCCTCGAGGACGCCGTGAAATGGACCGCCAGCGTCATGCCCGGCAACGAGACCCAGAACCAGACCCCCTTCGGCTCCTTTCAATTCAACTTCCGCAACACCGGCGGCAGCCAGAATTACCCCACGCGGAACTACTTTCTCTTCTACGCCAACTCCGACACCTACAATACCGAGCGCTTCGAGTTCTCCCGCGGCCCCAACTCCCTGCTCTTCGGCGACGCCGCGCTCGGCGGTGTCTCCACCAACTTCACCAAGCAGGCCCGCTTCAACCTGAAGCGAAACGAATTCCGCCTCCAGGGCGACAGCGACGGCGGCTGGCGCTCCCAACTCGACAACCAGTGGGGCAACCAATCCTTCGGCGTGCGCGTCAACTCCCTCCTGCAGCGCAACGATGGCTGGCGCGACGGCACCTATGAGAACCGCGACGGCATCCACGTCGCCGTCGCCTACAAGGTCGGCCAGAACACCCAGATCCGCGCCGAGCACGAGACGCTCAAATGGAACGCGCTCATCTTCCAGACCGCCTACTCCGACAACGTCTCCTTCTGGGACCGCACCACCGTCAACAGCGCCACCACCCACGCCCTCAACTCCATCGCCGGCGCCGTGAACTTCGGCGTCGAGCAGTTCGGCGGCAATCCCTACTACGCCTACGCCCCCGCCATCCCCTCCGCCGGCACCCTCGACTACCGCTGGGCCTACCGCTCGCGCGGCACCGGCTTCTCCATCAAGCCCGAGGGCCGCACCGACATCGCCCAGTTCCCCCGCCTGCCCTCGCGCAAATTCAACCTCGGGCCCAACGACGCCGACCAGGTCCGCGAACTCAACTACCACGCCTTCTACATCGACCAGCGCCTCACGCGCGACTGGTTCGCCCAGCTCGCCTACTTCCGCATGGATCACGACGCCGAGGCCCGCAACACCGAGGCCCGCGCCTCCAACCACTACATCGACGTCAATCGCTTCCTCCCCAACGGCCAGCCCAACCCCAAGTTCGGCGTGCCCTTCTCCGACGTCGACCAGAACATCCAGTATCAGGACAACCGCGTGGAGGACGTCCGCCTCCTCACCACCTACAAGTTCGACCTGCCCCGCGTCCTCGATCTCAAGCAACGCTTCAGCGTCATCGGCGGCTTCCGCCCCGAACGGTTCGAGATGTGGCAGCGGCGCATGCGCTGGATCAACAACCCCGCCCAGCCCAACGTAAACAACGTCGCGAACCAGTTCCGCTACCGCCTCTACTGGGACGAGCCGATGCGCTACGGCGTCGGCAGCAACCCGCCGCCCTTCACCCCGCCCGCAGGCTTCCCCACGCCGATTTTCCGCTACGCCGATATCGGCTTCGGCTCCAAGGAGCACAAGGACCTCACCTACGCCCAGGTCGTCTCCTCCACCACGCTCTTCAACGATCGCCTCTCCATCCTCAGCGGCATCCGCAGCGACCGGTTGAAGCGCCTCATCCGCCAGCAGATCGGCAACGATCCCGTCACCGGCTACACCCTCTACGGCGGCTTCGATCCCGCCCTCAAAGCCAACCGCGTCGGCTATGAGGACGTCTCCCGCGTCAAGGTCACCTCCTCCAACATCGGCGTCGTCGGCTACATCCTCCCGTGGCTCGCCGTGCAGGCCAACTACTCGGAAAACTTCGGCCTGCCCACCACCGGCGTGAACAAATACGACGGCTCCACCTTCGCCCCCACGCGCGGCAAGGGCCAGGATCTCGGCCTCAAGTTCTCCCTGCCCAACAACAAACTCTACGCCGTCCTCACCCGCTACGACTCCGAGCAGGTCGAGCGCATCATCGGCGGCGCCAATGTCGGCAACATCCAGAACATCTGGCGCAACCTCGGCGACTCCACCGACGACAAGATCGGCTTCAACTACCGCGACACCGAGGACATCGAGGCCACCGGCTGGGAATTCGAAATCGTCACCAACGCCATCCCCAACTTCACGTTCACCGCCAACTGGGCCCGGCCCGACGCCACCATCATCCAGCAGCGCCCCGGCCTCCAGGCCTACTACGACGCCAACCTCGCCGAGTGGAACCGCCGCGCCGAGACGCTCGCCCTCACCAACGCCGCCCTCGCCAACACCGTGCGCAACGACATCACCGCCGTCCGCACCACCCTCGAGGGCATCGCCCGCGGCGCCACCAACAACAACACGTTCAAGAACAGCGTGAACTTCTACGGCAGCTACAGCGTCCGCTCCGGCCCGCTCCAGGGCCTCAACGTCGGCGGCGGCGGCAACTGGCGCGACAAACGCAAGGTCGGCAATGTCGACGCCCGCCTGAAATTCTCCACCAACGCCGCCACCCCCACCCAGGTCCGCGAAGCCGCCTTCGACTACCTCTACGCCCCCGCCACCTTCGAGGCCTCGATGCACGCCAGCTACGATCTCCGGATGATCAAACGCTTCCGCACCCGGCTGCAGCTCAACGTGTCCAATCTCCTCAACAACCGCGACCTCGTGATCACCGGCTTCGGCACCTACAACGTCGGCGGCGTCGGCGCCGGCCGCCTCGTCCAGACCGACAACGGCTTCTACTACCTCAACCCGCGGAAGTTCACCCTCAGCACCGTCGTCAACTTCTGAGCCCATTCACGCGTCGCGTTCGGATGACTTCGGTCGACGAGGTTCTCGGCCGCGGTTCACCGGGCGCGACGCCGCCGCAACCCACGGGAAAAACCCGATGAACCGCGGATCATGCGCATGAGGCGGATCGAACCATCCGCGCACTCAGCGCCATCCGCGGTTCACTTCCTCCGGATCATCGGTCGCAGCCCGTAACCCACCTCCCGGAGACGACCAGCCTGAGCCCTCCCGCGGAAAACGCAGGCTCGCCCGCCTCCGGAGGCTGACCCAGCGTCCCGACCGGGCGGCCCCTCGCCGCCCGTCCTACGCCCCGCCATTCCCATGCAGGAAAACCGCCGCGCCGTCTGGTCCTGGGCTTTCATCGACTGGGCCAACTCCGCCTTCGCGATCGTCGTGATGACGGCGTTCTTCCCCGTCCTGTTCAAAGACTACTGGTGCAACACGCCCGACATGACGCCCGAGCGCAGCACCGCCTACCTCGGCTACGCCAACACGATCTCCAGCGCCCTCATCGCGGTCCTCGCCCCCATCCTCGGCTCGATCGCCGATCAGGGTAACGGCCGGAAAAAATTCCTCCTCACCTTCACCCTGCTCGGCTGCGTCGGGACCGCGCTGCTCCCGCTCGTGGCCCAGGGCAACTGGTTCGCCGCCGCCGCCCTCTACGCCGTCGCCGCCCTCGGTTTCTCCGGCAACAACATGTTCTCCGACGCGCTGATCACCGACGTCGCCACGCCGGACCGCTACCACCGCGTCTCCGCCCTCGGCTACGCGCTCGGCTACATCGGTAGCGGCGGCCTCTTCGCCGTCCTCGTCGTGATCGTCGCCGACCCGCAGAAATTCGGCTTCTCCGGCGCCGTCTCCGCCGTCCACCTGGGCTTCTGGGTCACCGCCGCGTGGTGGCTGATCTTCACCGTGCCGGCACTGCTCTGGATCCGCGAAACTCCCGCCGTGCCCGCCGCCGGCCCCGGCGGCGACTCCGTGCTCACGCGCGGCTTCCGCCAGTTCGCCGGCACCTTCCGCGAGATCCGCGGCGACCGGCGCATCCTGTGGTTCCTCGCCGGCTACATCCTCTACATCGACGGCGTAAACACCGTCATCAAGATGGCCGTCGACTTCGGCCGCGCCATCAACCTCGACGCCGCCGGCATGATGAAGGCGCTGCTCGTCACGCAGTTCGTCGCGTTTCCCGCCGCGCTCGTCTTCGGCCGCATCGGCGAGCGCTTCGGCGCCAAACGCGGCATCATGGCCGGCGTCGTCGTCTACGCCGGCGTCTGCATCTTCGCCACGCGCATGACCACGACCGCGGAGTTCTTCGTCATGGCCGTCGTCATCGGGCTCGTCCAAGGCGGCGTGCAGGCCCTCAGCCGCTCGTTCTTCGCGCGCCTCATTCCCGCCGAGAAGGGCGGCGAGTATTTCGGTTTCTACAACATGGTCGGCAAATTCGCCGCCGTCATCGGCCCCACGCTGATGGCCGTCACCGCGCAGCTCACCAGCACCCGCCTCTCGATCCTCTCCCTGCTCCTCCTCTTCGGCGGCGGCCTCTGGCTCCTCACCAAAGTCGAGGAGCCCGCCCGCTGAGGCGCCACCGCCCCGGCCGATCTCGGCAGACTGCGCACCGCGGATCACGCGGATAGCGCGGATGAAGAAATCATCCGGCACCGAGCCCACGATCCAACGGCCTCCTGCTCGGTGGCCTCCGCTTATCTCCGAAGCGATCGCTTATCCGCGTCATCCGCGCCATCCGCGGTTCAACCGGATCGTCGGCTCACACGAAGAACCCGAGGTCCTTCACCGCAAACTGCCCGAGGTTCGGAAACACCTCGGCCAGGTCCGCCGGCGTCACGCCGAACCACTTCGCGATCGTCCCGCCGAACTGGTCGAGCGACGTCGACGGGATGAGCACGCCGCGGCTGCCCGTGTCGTCCGGCCCGCCGAGCGCGAGATCGGGAAACGTGCCGTAGAGGTCGCCGCCCTTCACCGCGCCGCCCATGATGAGCTGGTGGTTGCCCCAGCCGTGGTCGGTGCCCGAGCCGCTCGGCTGCAGGCTGCGGCCAAACTCGCTCGCCGTGAAGGTCGTCACCTTGTCCGCGATGCCCATCTCCACCGTCGCGTTGTGCAGCGCCGCCATCGCCTCCGCGAGCTGCCGCAGCAGGTCCATCTGCGCCCAGCTCTGGCTCGAGTGCGTGTCGAACCCGCCGAACGCGCAGAAAAATACCTGCCGCTTCATGCCCGTCGCCGCGCGCAGCTTGATGATCTGCGCCACCTGCTGCAGCTGCTGCCCGATGTTCGTCCCGGGAAACGTCGTGCCGAGCGCGCCGCTGCCGAGGCCCGTGAGCATGCCGTTGAGCTCGATGCCGTCGGCGCGCACGTCGTTCGCCGCCTGCACCAGCGAGAGCCCGCTGTTGAACGTCACGATCTCCTGCAGCGCCTGCTGTTTCGCCGCCGCCGCACTCGCCGGCCACGCCGCCAGCCCGTCCGCGCTCAGGTTGTAGCCCGGGATCAGGCTCGTGGACTGCACCACGCTGCCCGAGCAGAAGAGCGCCGACCCCGCGAACGAGATCGCCGGCGGAAAGGTCGACTGCGCGTTCTTCCCGCGCGTCACATCCGCCAGCCGGCCCGCCCAGCCCGTGCCGCCCGAGCCGTAGGCGTCGCCCGCCTGCATCGCGATGATCTGGTCCGAGTGGGAGAACAGATTCGAGGGCAGCCCCACCGTCGCCGTCTGATACTGCTGCCGCGTCGTCGGCTTCACCAGCATGCCCAGGTTCGCCACCGCCGCGAGCCGGCCCTGCGCCCACAGCGGGTGCAGCGCCGCGAGCCCGCTGTTCAGACCGTAGGGCGTGCCGTCCTGCGCCGTGACCGGCAGCAGCGTCGTGCTCACGTCGGGCAGCGCGAGCGAGCCGCGGCCCGCGAGATACGCGGAGTGCGCCGCGCCCGAGAGCGGCACGATCATGTTATGACCGTCGTTGCCGCCGAGCATGAAGACGCACACGAGCGCCCGGTAGTCGTCGTCCGGCGACGGCACCGACTGCGCGCGCGCATTCAGCACGCCGATGCGCCCGAGCCCGGTCGCCGCAGCGAGCAGACTGGTCTTCTGGAGGAAACTGCGACGGGAAATGAAGGAACGATGTTGCATAAACTCAGGTAAGGTTGGGCCCGGCGGATCGCCGGCAGTGGAGGGTGTTCGTGCTCTGGACTCTCAGCTTCGACCGGCCGCGCCCGACATTCCGCCGCCGCCGGTCTTTCAACTTTCAACTCTCAGCTTTCAACCGGCGCGGCATCGCCGCGCCTAGAACTGCACGGCATAGAAGCCGCTGAGCGCCGTGAGATGCAGCGCCGTGCGCGCCTTGCTCAGGTTGTCACCCTGCGCGTTGATCGCGTTGGCCAGGCTCTGCCGCATCGCCGCCGGCATCCGGCCGTAGAGCAGCGTCTGGTCGACCGCATCGATCAGCGCCGTCGTGTTGCCCGCGAGATTCACGTAGGGCGTGATGTCCACGCTGTAGTCCGCGCCGGGATTCGAGAGGATCTGCCAGAACAGATTGCCGCGCAGCACCGACTCCGTCGGCCCGTAGATCTGGAACTCCGGCCCGACCAGCGTCGACCGCGGCACGCGGTAGAGCGGCGAGTAGAAGCCGAAGACCGAGGGCGGCGCCAACGGCGTCTGGCTCATCCGGCTGAAGGTCCACGTCTGCTGGTTCGTCGGCGAGATCGCACCGCCCAGCGCCCGCACGAAGGCGACCACGTTGTAGATCGGATCCTTCAGCCGGCCGCCATTCGCCACGGGCACGTCGTTGCGCGCCTCGGGGTCGGTCAGGATCGCGCGCACTACCGCCTTCAGGTCGCCGCGCACGTTCTGGCCGTTGTCCGCAAACACCGCGCTGACCCGCCCGATATAGTCCGCCGAGGGATTGCTCTTCACCAGCGCGCGGATCAGCCGCGTCGCGACGAAGGGCGCCGTGTTCTGGTGGTTGAAGACCCAGTTTAGCACGCTCGCCAGGTCGGCCTCGACGGTCTGTCCCGCCGGCACGGATACGTTGACCAGCGTCTTCGCCCCCGTGGCGTGATTGACTTCACGCGGCTCCAGCGGCCCCGAGAAGTTGTCCCAGTTGTTGGCGTTCGGCCCCGCGTAGGTCCAGCCGGTGAGCGCGAGCGCCACCTGCTGCACCGTGAACTGATCGTAGGCGCGCGTCGGGCCGCCGGCACTCAGGTCGAGGTCGCCGTCGGGCTCGAGCAGGTAGAGCCCGATGGTGAAGAGCTGCAGCAGCTCGCGGGCGAAGTTCTCATTCGCGGCACTGCCGTTCATCGGCTTGTTGCTGTTCGCGAGGTCGAGGTATTTGCCCATCTGCGAACTGCGCGCGATCGCCTCGAGCAGGTTCCGGTAGTTGCCGAACGCATGCTGGCTGAGGATCTGCAGGTAGGGCACGAGTTCGTCCGGATAGATGTTCTTGTTCGCCGAGATCACGATGATCTGCGCCAGCGCCCCGGCGACCCGCTGCCGCAACTGGTCCGGGGCCGTCGCGAGCCGGTGCAGATACTGCGCCTGCACGACCGACATCGCCATGCCGCCGGGATTCGCGATCGGCGTCGCCGGCAGGGCGAACTGCTCGTCGAGCCACGCATCGATTCCGATGGATTTCACCTTCGCCAATTCGAGGGACGTCGGCCCGTAGGCAGCCTGTTCCAGGAATCGCGCCGCCGCCACGTTGCCCGGGCCCGTGCCGCCCGCCGGCGCCGCGGCGAGCGTCACCGCCGCCACCGCACTCACCGCCGGATCCGCCACGCTCGTGGCCCGCACGCTCACGCTCGCAGGCGTCGGCACGGTCGCGGGCGCAGTGTAGAGCCCCGCCGCGCTGATCGTGCCGACGGTGGCATTGCCCCCGACGACGCTGTTCACGCTCCACGTCACGGCCGTGTTGGCCGTGCCTGACACGGTGGCGGTGAACGCCTGCGTCGCGCCCGTATTGAGCGAAGCCGTGCCCGGCGAGACCGCGACCACCACCGGCACGACGACCGGTGCCGTCACCGCGAGATTCACCGCCGAGCTCGTCGTCCCGCCGATGCCGGGATTCGCGACCGTGATCTTCACCGTCGTGCCCGCCAGCGCCGCCGCCAGCGTGCCGGTCGCCTTCAGCCGCGTCGCCGAGACATACGTCGTCGCGAGCGGCGCGCCGTTGAGCCGCGCCACCGAGCCCGCCTGGAAATTCGAGCCGTTGAGCGAGAGCTCGAAATTCCCCGCCGGCACCGTCGTCGGCGAGATGCTCCAGAGGTTCACCGCGGGCTGCGTGATCGTGAGCGAGACCGCCGCCCACTGGTCCGGATACGCCGTGCTCGTCGCGCGCACGGAGACGACGTTGTTCTCCGGGATCGTCGTCGGCGCGGTGTAAAGGCCCGAAGCCGAGACCGTGCCGTAGGTGGCGTCGCCGCCCGCCACGCCGTTGACCGACCACGTGATCGTGTTCGGGCTCAGCGGCACGTAGGCCGAGAGCTGCCGCGTCGAGCCGCGGGTAACGTTGCCGCTGCTGTAAACCGCGAGGTATTGCGCGTGGGCCGCGGCGACGGAAAGCGCCAGGAGCACCAGCATGAGGAGTCGTGAGATCATGGGAGCGTTGCACCGAAGAGAAACGAATCCCGCGGCGATTATTACATGCCCGCCGAAAAAAATCCGTCCCACCTCCGCAGTTGCACCCGCCCGCCCGAGCCGTTTCCCTCCGCGCCTTTCCCTCATGCGCCCCTCACGTCTCCTCCTCGCCGCGGCTGCGTTGACCGCGTCCGCCGGCATCCTCGCCGCCCAAACCCAGCCCCAGCCCGCCAAGAAACAGCGCCGCAACGCCGTCGCCGAGCGCTACGAGCAGTCGTGCGCCCAGTGCCACGGCAAAAATCTCGAGGGCGGGCGCACGCCCTCCGGCAACGTCGTCCCGTCCCTGCTCGACAACGAGTGGCTCCACGGCGGCAGCGACGCCGATATCACCAAGAGCATCCGCAACGGTTATCCCGAGAAGGAAATGCCCGCCTGGGGCGCCGCGATCCCCGAGGTCGAGATCCGCGCGATGGTCATCTACATCCGCGAACAACAGGCCGCCTTCCAGCGCGGCCAGATCAAGTTCGAGAAGCCCGCCGACTCCATCGCGGTGAAGAGCCAGCTCCACAGCTACAAGCTCGACACCTGGGTCGGCGGCCTCGCCGAGCCCTACGGCCTCGCGTTCCTCGACGCCAAACTCGCGCTCGTCACCGAGAAGAAGGGCAAGGTCTTCCTCGTCGAAAACGGCCAGCGCCGCGCCGAGCCCATCGCCGGCACGCCCCAGGTCGACACCGCCGGCCAGGCCGGCCTCTACGACGTCGTCCCGCACCCGCAGTTCGCGCAGAACGGCTGGATCTATTTCGCGTTCGCCGATCCGAAGAAGAACGCCGCCGGCGCCGAGGTCAGCCTCACCAAAATCATCCGCGGCAAACTCAAGGACAACGCCCTCGTCGCCCAGGAGACGATCTACGAGGGCGCGCTCGAGCACTACGTGAAAGCCGGCGGCGTGCACTTCGGCGGCCGCATCGCCTTCGACCGCCAGGGCTTCCTCTACTTCGTCATCGGTGAACGCGGCGGCAAGATGGTCGCCCAGGATCTCAAGCTGCCCATCGGCAAGATCCACCGTCTCCACGACGACGGCCGCCTGCCCGCCGACAACCCCTACGTGAAGGACGCCACCGCCGTGAAATCCATCTGGAGCTACGGCCACCGCAACCCGCAGGGCCTCGCCTTCCATCCCGTCACCGGCGCGCTCTACGACATCGAGCACGGCCCCCGCGGCGGCGACGAACTCAACCACGTCCAGAAGGGCCGCAACTACGGTTGGCCCGTCATCACCTACGGCATGGAATACGACGGCACGGCGATGACCGACATCACCGCCAAAGCCGGCATGGAGCAGCCCGTCACCTACTGGGTGCCCTCGATCGCCCCCTGCGGCATGAACTTCTACACCGGCACGCTCTTCCCGAAGTGGAAAAACCACCTCTTCGTCGCCACCCTCGCCGCGCAGGAGCTCCGCCGCCTCGAGGTCACGGACGGCAAGGTCACGCAGCAGGAAGTTCTCTTCAAGAACCTCGGCCGCATCCGGCACGTCACCGCCGGCCCCGACGGCGCGATCTACGTCCTCCTCCCCGAGCGCGTCGCCCGCATCGTCCCCGAAAGCTGATCGCCCGGGCGCCGCCTCTCCCGCGCCCCCGTCCCTGCGAAGCCAGGACGCCACGAGCCCCCCGGGTTCCTGGTTTCCTGGCTTCCGGCTTTTGGTCCACCGCGCCGGCCGGCTTCGTCCCCATCACGCACAAAAAAGCGCGGGGCCGGCAAAGCCCCGCGCTGCGATTGGTTTCCGGCCGCCTCCGAATCAGACGCGGCTCGGCCGGCTCAGAATCGCCAGCTGACCTTGCCGTAGAAGCTGCGGCCGTTGAAGCCGTAGGGCGTCGGGTTTAGCAGGTAGGGCAGGCTGCCCTGATTGTCGTTGCCGCTGAACACCGTGCCGTTGCTCACGACGGTCGGCATGCTGCGGGTGGCGCGCTCGTCGGTGATGTTGTTCACGCCGACGGCAAACGAGAGCGCCTTCGAGAAGCGGTAGCTCACGTCGAGGTCGAAGAGCCAGCGCGCCGCGAAGACCTGCACGATCTGGCTGTTGGCGCTCACCGGATCGGTCGGCCGCAGGTAACTCCGGATACCGGGCGTCAACGCCGCGATCGCCGCCGGCGTGGCGCTGGAGGCCTGCACCGACTCCACATCGCCGTAGCGGATCGCGCGCGTGAGGAACGAGAGCGGACCGACATCGTAGGCGGCACTGAAGTTCAGCACGTTCCGCGGCTGGCCTTTTTCCATGCGGATGCGCTCCGTCAGGTCGAAGAGCGGCGTGGTCACGCCGACGGCCGCGAGCTGCGGCGGCGTGGGCTTGAAGCGCGTGACCTCGGTCTTGTTGAAGTTCGCGCCCGCGGTCAGCGTGAGCCGGCGGTCGGCGCCGAAGCGGTGCACGTAGCGCGTGTTGAGGTCGAGGCCGCGCGTCTCGGTGTCGACCGCGTTGGTGAAGTAGCGGCCGCCGGTCACACCGCCGAGCCCCTGGGCGGCCAGGTAGGCGAGGAACGGGCTGCCCGCCGCGCCGAGGAAGTTCGACGAAAGCACGATGCGGTCGTCGATATCGATCTGGTAGAAATCCACGCTCGCCGTGAAGCCCTTGGCCGGCTCGAGCGTGAAGCCGATGCTGCGGTTGAGGGAGGTCTCGGGCACAAGCGCGCTCGCGCCGAGCGCCTTGGCGACCGGATCACTGACCGGGAACGTCTTGTTCTCGAACGGCACGCCGCCGATGAAGTTCGTCGCCGTGGAACTGAACCACTGCTGCGCGAGGTGCGGGGCGCGGAAGCCCGTGCTGACCGAGCCGCGGATGGCCGCCTGCTCGTTGAGCTTCACGCGCGTGGCCAGCTTGGCCGTCGTTTCGTTGCCGAAGTCGGTGTAGTCCTCGAACCGCACCGCGCCCGAGACCATCCACGCGTCGGTGAGCGCCTGCTCGGCGTCGGCGTAGAACGCGTAGGAGTCTCGCGTGCGCGAGCCGGCGTCGCCCGGACGGAAACCGGGAAACACCTGCGCGCCAGGAGCGCCCTGGTTGCCCGCGCTCGGGCCGTCGAGAATGCGCACGCCGCCGTCCCGGTAGGAATCGGGCGTGCCGGGGCGGATGTTGTAATGCTCGTGGCGGAACTCGCCGCCGAGCGCGACCTTCAGCGGCGACTTCAGGCCGGTGGCGAACTGGTTGGTCAGGTCGACGTTGGTCGTGTGCTGCTTGAAGGTCAGCGTGCCCGAATAGAACGAGCGCGGGCTCGCGTTGCCGAGCGTCACGTTGGCCGACTGCGCCGTCGTGTAGGCGAGCGCGTTGGAGCCGATGACGCTGCTCAGGTCGAGGTCCCAGCCGCCAGCGAGCTTGCGCTTCGCGCCGGCGCCGAAGCTGAGGTCCCAGATGTTGGACTGGATGACGGGCAGGAAACCGTTGGGCCAGAGCGAGCGGACCGTGCGGTCGTCGCCCGCCCGGCGGAAGAAGCCCGCGCCCTCGCCGTGGCGCTGCGACGCGCCGCCGAAGAAGTAGGCCGTCCACGCGCCGAGCTGCGTCTCGCCGTTGAGGAAGAGCCCGCGCTCGCGGGTCTTGGCGTCGCCGAAGCGGTGGTTGAAGCGGTTCACCGTCGCCTCGCGACCATCGAGCGTGCCGGCGCTCGCGGTCAGGCCCGTGCCGGAGCCGAAGTTGCCCGAGGGCAGCACGAGCGCGCCCGCGGCGTTGGTGCCGAAGAACTGCTGGCGCGTGTCGATGGCGCCGCGGCTGGTGCCGCTGTATTCCCGCACGTAGGCCGTGGCGAAGAGCGAGCCCTTCGCGCCCAGCTTGGTGCCGCCGATCGCGCTCACCTTCAGGTCGCGGCCATCACCCTCGGACGTCGCGCCGTAGGACGTGTCGACGCCCCACGCGATCTCCTTCTTGAGAATGACGTTGATCACGCCGGCGATGGCATCGGAGCCGTATTGCGCCGAGGCGCCGTCGCGCAGGATCTCGACGCGCTCGATCGCCGAGGACGGGAAGGCGTTGAAGTCGACCGAGACGGAGCCGCGGCCGATGGAGCCGTTGACGTTGACCAGCGCACTCGTGTGGCGGCGCTTGCCGTTGACGAGGACCAGCACTTGGTCCGGCGCGAGGCCGCGCAGCGTCGCGGGGCGGATGTGATCCGTGCCGTCGGTCAACGACGGGCGCGGGAAGTTGAACGACGGGATCGTCGCCTGCAGCATCTGCGACAGCTCCGGCGTGCCGACCTTTTCGAGATCGGACGAGAGCACGATGTCGATCGGCACGGGCGAATCGACAACGGTGCGGTCGTTGAAGCGCGTGCCCGTGGACACGAAGGCTTCGAGCTTGATCGGTTGATCTTTGGCGCCCGCAGCGGCCTGCGCCGCGAGCTCGGTGGTGGCGCCGAGCGCCAGGGCCAGCGGGGCCGCGACGAAGGCGCGACCCCACGGGCGACGCGTCAGCGCCGCCTGGGTGTAGGTGGGATGGTTCATAGTCGGGGCCCGGGAAACGACCCAGGCCGCCGCACGATGATCAGGATCCGGCGACACACAAGCGGCGGACCCGCTCTCATCCCCGCGCTTGCGCCGCGTTTCCCTCGTGCCACGGTCCGGACCATGCAAGCCCCCCGGCGCCTCACCGCCCGTCTCGCCGCGTTCCTCGCCCTCGCCCTGCTCGTCACCGCCCCCGCCCGCGCCCAACGCGTCGCCGTCCACGCCGAGCACGGCATCGTCGCCTCCGCCCACCACCTCGCTTCGCAGGCCGGCCTCGAGATGCTCCAGCGCGGCGGCAACGCCGTCGATGCCGCCGTCGCCACCGGCCTCGCCCTCACCGTCGTCTATCCCATCGCCGGCAACCTCGGCGGCGGCGGCTTCATGGTCATCCACCTCGCCGATGGCTCCGACGGCGGCCGCGGCCGCCAGCTCGTCATCGACTACCGCGAGTCCGCCCCCGCCGGCGCCACGCGCGACATGTATCTCGACGCCCAGGGCAACGTCCTCTCCGGCCCCGGCTCCTCCACCGTCGGCTGGCGCGCCAGCGGCGTGCCCGGCTCGGTCGCCGGCTTCGCCCTCGCCCTCGAAAAATACGGCTCGAAGAAACTCACCTGGGCCGACGTCTGCGAACCCGCCCGCCGCCTCGCCGCCGACGGCCACATCGTCACCCAGGGCTCCGCCGCGCAGCTCCGCAACTCCGCCAGGCTCCTCGGCCAGTTCGAGGAATCGAAGCGGATCTTCCTCAACGGCGGCACGTATTGGAAAACCGGAGACCTGTGGCGCCAGCCCGATCTCGCCGCCACCTTCGCCCGCCTCCAGAAACAGGGGCCGCGCGAGTTCTACACCGGCGAGACCGCGAAGAAGATCGCCGACGCCATGGCGAAAAACCAGGGCACCCTCACCCTTGCCGACCTCGCCGCCTACCAACCCGCCGAGCGCACGCCCCTCCGCGGCACCTACCGCGGCCACGAGATCGTCACCATGCCGCCACCCAGCTCCGGCGGCATCGCCCTCCTCCAGATGCTCGCCATGCTCGAGGCGCACGACGTCGGCCAACTCGGCCACACCTCCGCGGCCAAGTATCACCTCCTCGCCGAAGTCATGAAACGCGCCTTCCGCGACCGCGCCGAATACCTCGGCGATCCCGACTTCGTCCCCGTGCCCGTCGCCCAGCTGCTCGACCGTGCCTACCTGCGCAAGCGCATCGCCGACTACTCCCCCGACCGCGCCACCCCCGCCGGCCGCATCGAGCCCGGCCTCGGCCCCGTTAAACTCTCCCAACTCCCGACTCCCGGCTCTCCCCTGCGCCCCGAACCGACCGAAACCACCCACTTCTCCGTCGTCGACGCCGCCGGCAACGCCGTCGCCAACACCTACACCCTCAACGGCAACTTCGGCAGCGGCGTCACCATCCCCGGCACCGGCGTCCTCATGAATAACGAAATGGACGACTTCACCGCCAAGGTCGGCGTGAAGAACATGTTCGGCCTCCTCCAGGGTCCCGCCAACGCCATCCAGCCCGGCAAACGCCCGCTCTCCTCGATGACGCCCACGCTCGTCTTCAAGGACGGCCGCCTCCTCCTCGCCACCGGCAGCCCCGGCGGCCCCACCATCATCAACACCGTCCTCCAGATCATCCTCAACGTCGTCGACCACGGCATGCCCGCCATGGCCGCCGTCGAGGCACCCCGCGTGCACCACCAGTGGATGCCCGACGAGCTCACCTTCGAGCGCAACGGCCTCTCCGCCGACACCCTCGCGCTCCTCCAGGCGCGGGGCCACACGGTGAAGGAACGCGTGTCCTACGAAGGCGGATACCAGGGCGATGCCGAGACCATCCTCATCGACCCCGCCACGAAGCTCCGTCACGGCGCCGCCGACCCCCGCAAGCCCGACTCCCGCGCCCTCGGCCACTGACCGCCCCGCCGCGGCATTTCACGTATTACGTGAAATAATCGGCCCGCGCGTCGCGGCGCGTCGGCGGCGGCATCGCGCCACGCAGCCGGGCCATCCGGCCACCCCCGCGCTTGCCTCCTCCCCGCGCCGGCCGTCGGCTTGAGCCGGATCTCCCGTTTTCCGCCATGCAAACCCGCCCCTTCGGTCGTCACGCGTTTCAATGCTCCGAGATCGGCTTCGGCGCCTGGGCCATCGGCGGCTCATGGGGCGCACAGTCCGATGCCGATTCGCTCGCCGCCCTCCATCGCGCCCTCGATCTCGGCTGCAACCTCATCGACACCGCCGCCGGCTACGGCAACGGCCGCAGCGAGCGCCTCATCGGCCAGGTGCTCCGCGAACGCGCCGCCGCAGGGAAATCGGACCGCATCTTCGTCGCCACCAAAACCCCGCCCGCCCCGGGCGAATGGCCGCCCTCGCCCTACGACCGCGCCGAGGACCGCTACTCCGAGGCCTATCTGCGCGCCAACATCGCCGAGCGTATCCGGAATCTCGGCACGCCCCGGCTCGACCTCCTCCAGCTCCACACCTGGACGCGCGCCTGGAACCGCAATCCCACCCCGTTCCGCATTCTCCGCCAGCTCCAGCGCGAGGGCCTCGTCAACCTCGTCGGCATCTCCACGCCCGAGCAGGACCAGAACAGCGTCATCGATCTCATGCGCGGCGGCTGGGTCGACGCCGTCCAGGTGATCTACAACCTCTTCGACCAGGAACCCGCCGCCGAGCTGCTCGATGTCGCCCGCGAATGCGGCGTCGCGGTCATCGTCCGCGTCGCGTTCGACGAGGGCGCGCTCACCGGCAAATTCACCGCCGCCACCACGTTTCCCCCGGACGACTTCCGCGCGAAGTATTTCGCCGGCGACCGCGTCGGCCGCGTCGTCGCACGCGTGGCCGCAATCGAGCAGGACCTCGCCGGCACCGGCTACACGCTGCCCCAGGCCGCGCTGAAATGGGTGCTCGCCCACCCCGCCGTCTCCACCGTGATCCCCGGCATGCGCAACGTCGCCCAGGCCGGGGCCAACTGCGCCGTCAGCGACCTCCCCGCCATGCCCGAGCCGCTCGTCACCCGCCTCCGCCGCCACCACTGGCGCCGCGGCGTGTGGTATGGCGGCAAATAGCCGACCAAAAAAAGACGCGCGGGAGATTCTCCCGCGCGTCCGTCGCTGTCGGGGGCCTGCGCCCGCCTCAGAACCTGTAGGTGAGCGACGCCTTGAAGTCGCGCGGCGTGCCCACCGTCACCGCCCCGCGGCTGCCCGCGGCGAGGATGTAGTCTTTGTTGAGTAGATTGAGCACGGTGAGCGCACCGGACCACTGGCCGCGGCGGTAGGTCACGCCCGCATTCCAGAGCGTGCGGCCCGCCACGTAGAACGACGGCTGCACCGGCACGAACGCCGGCCCCGTCGGCAGCGGCCGCGTTGTGGTGAAGCCCGTCGCGTTCTCGCCCGCCACGTCGCCCTTGTAGTCTACGGCGAGGTTGAAACCCCAGTCCTTCAGCGCGCCCTCGGTGAAGCGATAGTCGGCGTAGGCGGCGTAGGATTTGTCCGGGATGCCGCGCACGCGCACGTTGGTAATCGGCTGGCGGATCTTCACGGAGGTGATGTTCCCGACAAACGTCAGGTTCTTGTTCCACGAGTAGGTGGTCTCGAACTCCCAGCCCTTCGACGTGAGGTCGAGCAGCAGGAACTGCGGCAGGAGCGCCGCCGCCGCGAAATCGCCCAGCGCCTGCAGACGGAAGAACTCGCTGTTCGTCACTGCCGTATTCTTCTGCGCGATTTCGAAATATGCCGCCGAGGCCGTGAAGCGGCCGTCGAGCAGCGCGGTCTTCACGCCGTATTCGTTCTGCCCGCCCTGCGCGAGTTTCAGGTTGGGATCGGTCACGCCGGCGTTGAGCGAGCCGGGCATCGTGCCGCCCGTCGTGTTGCGGCTGTAGAAGACCGAGATCTCGCGGATCGGCTTGATCACCACGCCGAACGACGTCGCGTTGCTCGTCAGGTTGAAATCCGGCGAGTTGGGAAACGCGGGGTTGATCGCCGTGCCCGTCGTGTCGGTGCGCGTCAGCGAACCAAAGAAACGCGAGACTCCACCCGAGAGCTGGAGCCGGTTCTGCCACAGCCCGAGGCTCTCGTAGGCGAAGATCTGCAGGTCGTCCTGCCGGCCCGTGCGGTCGAGACCGAGGCCCGGCGTGGTCGTCAGGCCGGGGCGGATCGGCGGGTAGACGTAGGCCGGATACGTGATCGAGGCCAGGTTGTTGGCCGGCACCGGAGGCCGCGAGGCCGCGGCGGGCGAGATCCAGCGGACCTTGGAGGTGTTGGCCGCGAAGCCGGTGAGCGTCGTCGACTTGGCCCACGCGGTGTCGAAGACGATCGCGTAGTCGTTCTTCAGGTGCGCCTCGGTGTATTCGAGGTCGTTCTTGCCCACGTTGCGCGTGTAGATCCACGTCGACGGATCGGTGACGGGCACCGGGGTGCCGACGAGCGTCACGCCGGATGCCGCGTTGTAGGCGGCCGTGTTCCAGTTCACGCCCGGCTCGTAGAGGCCGGTGAAGGGATTGCGGCTGCCGCCGCCCGCGTTGGTGAGACCGGCGCTCGTGCCGCCGATGTCGTAGCGGCGCACGTGGTCCGCCATGCCGTAGAGCCGCGAGGTCACGTGCGAGCCGAGCGTGGAGAGGAGCTCGAAGCTGCCGCGCTCGGTCGAACGGTGACGCGTGTCGGTCTTGTCGCCGAACTGCCAGTCGCGCGGCAGCCCGCGCGCGATGCGCGCCGTGTCGTTGCCGCCCACGCTGGGATCGAGCGGCAGGCCGCCGAGGTTCGTCTCGCGGTTCTGCACGAAGTCGGCCTTCAGCGTCAGCTTGTGCTGGGGCGAGATCTGGTAGGAAAACGACGGCGCCAGCTCGTAGCCGTTCCGATACTGGCCGTTGATGTAGTAATCGATCCGCCACAGCGAATACACCAGTCGCATGGCCGCGCGGCCGTCCTTCGACAGCACGCGATTGTAGTCGAGGTCGAAGGTGTGGCCCGAGTAACGCGAGGTCCCGAGCGTCACCGTCGCCGCGTTCTTCGCCAGCGGCGATTTGGTGATCGGGTTCATCACGCCGCCGGGACTGCCGCCGGGCACGAGGATGGCGTTGGGACCCTTGATGATCTCCAGCCGTTCGATGTTCGCCGTCGAAAGCGACATACTGTAGCCGTCCGCCCCGGAGATCATCGTGCCGTCGATAAACTCGGCTGAGACCTGGAAACCGCGGATCGAGTAGCGGTCGCCGCCGAAGGGCAGTGTGTTCTCTACGATCGGCGTCACGTATTTCGCGGCGTCGAGCATGCGGTTCGCCGCGGAGTCCACGATGAACTCCTTCGGCACGACGGAGATCGTCTGCGGCACATCCTGGATGTCCATCGCCACGCGCGAGGCGGAGAGCGCCTGCCGCGACTGGTAGGGATTCGTCGGTGCCTCGGTGATGACGAACTGCGCGAGCTTCAGCGGCTCGTCCTTCGCCGCCGCGGCGTTGGCCGCGACGGGCGCCTGGCTCCACGCGGCCCGCGCGCCGCCGAGGGCGAGCGTGGCCGCGCAGACGTTGAACAAAACGCGGTGGGCACCGCGGTGGGATTTCGGGTTCATGGGTTCCTTGGGTTCTCCCGCCGACACCACGCCACGCCGCGCCGCGCAGGGAGGCGCAGCGCACGCGTGAGCGAACGCGGGGCGGGGTCGGGGTAGCGCTGCCGATACACGCCGCGCGGGCCCCCGAGTCTACGCACCCACCTGCCGGACCGTCCGGCAGGAATTCGGACAGTCACGCCCGCCAGCCCCTTGGTCGTCCGGGAAGATCGCTAACGCGGACTCACTGCAGCCACGTGAGCGCCGGCCGAGTCATCGATTCTTTCAACGCCGCCGCATCGCGCTCCGTGCAGGTGCCGGTGCGCTCGTCCCCGTCCAGGAACGCCACGAACTCCAGCTGCGGCGCCCCGTCCGCCGACGCCCAGAAACGCACGATCTCCAGCGCCGGCAGCGTCTGCCGCCCGAGGATCCGCACCAGCGGCAGGTCCACGAAGCCGCCGCACGCCCGATACACCAGCTCCGTGCACACCAGCTTGTCCGCGCTGAAGAAATCGTAGTCGAAGTCATACGGCTTTCCCGCGTGGTCGAAGGCCCGCGCGATCACTTCGCGCCGCTGCGCCTCCGTCAGCCGCGGCCGCAGCACCGCCACCGAGTCCGCCTCGCCCACCGAGTGCTCCAGCGTCGTGAAGATCACGCCCGCGCTCACCGCCTCGATCAACGCCGGCGCGTGGCCCGCCGCATCCGGCTGCGCAAACCGCGCCAGGTGCTTCGCCACGCGCGGATCCGCCGCCACGCCGAGCGCCCGCAGCTCGTCCGCCGTGCCCACGTAGAGCGCCGCATGCGGCCAGTAGCCCGGCAAAAACGCCGTCGAGAGATACCAGTTCCGACGTTCGATGATGATGTCGCCCGGCCGCAGGCGGGGCCGCAGCGCCGCGAGCTGTGCGTCGGTCACCAGCCCTTTCTGCTCGTGCGGCTCGCGGATCTTCACGCCGGCGAGGAACGTCGAGACCGCCGCGCCGGCGCGATACACGCCGCCGCGGGCAAACTTCCGCACGTCGGCCGCCGCCGTCTGCAGCTTGTAACGCAGCAGCCGCTCGGAGAGCCGCGCCGTGTTGTCCCCCGCCGTCGCGATCGCGTGGTGGAAAGTCCGATACGGCTCCGCCTCCCGCAGTCCCGCCGCCGCCCACTCCGGCAGCGTCGCATGGTAGTGCCGCCAGCCCTGCTCCAGCCACGCGCGGTGCGACACGTGCGCGAGGTTCGCGCGGATCGCATCGTAGATGCCCGCCGGCAGGTCCCAGCGCGGCTCGCCTTCGTTGAGTTTCCGGATCGCCGCCTCCGCGCCGTCGAAGGCGAGGACGAAACGCGCCGCATAATCATACGCCAGCGCCGCCGCCGTGTAGTGCAGCAGCAGCGCGCGCAGCCGCAGCGGCTCCTCCGCCAGCTCCGCATGCCGCTGGTAGAACCACACCGTGCGCAGCAGCGCCGTGCGGAACGAGAGGTAGGTCACCAGCATCCGGCGGATCTCGTCGTCGTCCTCCGGCCGGTAGTAGCTGCGCTCGCCCGCCGCCAGCCCCGCCTCGAAACGCCGGAACCGCGCCTCGAGTTCGCCCAGTCCGGCGATCACCGCCACCAGGCCCTGCTCGTCCGCCGTCATGCGCTCCGCCAGTTCGGCCGCCACGGTCCCGTGCAGCGCCGGGCCGCTGTGTTTCAGAAACTCGATCGGCCGGTCCCGCAGCAGCCAGCCCGTCGCTCCCGCCATCAGCCCGAGCGCCAGCGTGCCGCTCGCGAGCGTCACCCACCACGGCGGCCGATACACCACGCCTTTCGGCTGCGGCGGCACCACGCGCACCGGCAGCTTCCGGTCGCCCGCAAACGCCGCCAGCAGCGCGCCGATCTCCTCATCCTCGCCCCGCAGCGCGCGCGCCAGGGTCGGCCGCGCCAGCAGCCGCAGCTCCGCCAGCCAGAAACGGAGCGCACCGCGCAGCCGCCGCGACACCGCGAGCGTCACCAGCCCCGCCGCCGGCATCGCCAGCACCCACGCCCACGCCACCCACGGCAGGAAATACAGGCTCATCCGCCACCACACGAACGCATACCACGCCGCATAGATCGGCACGCTCAGCCCGAGCCGGCTCAGTGCGACGACCATCCGGCCCTCGCCCGCGAGCCGGCCGGCGATCAGCCGCACGATCCCATACGGCACCGCGTGGTGCAGGAAACCGATCAACCCCACCGCCCCGCCCGCCGTCATCGCCAGTCCGTCGCGCAGCAGCACGAGCGCGAGCCGCCAACCCTGCAGGCGAAACACGCGCGCCTCCGCCGGCACGCCCGCCTGCGCCAACGCCGCCGCATGCGCCGCCACGCGCCGCGCCGCCGCCTCCGCCCGCGGCGGCTCCGCCCGGTGGAAATGGTTGATCGCATCCGCCACCCGCTTCCGGCGGTGCAGCGTGGCGAGCATCTGGCTCCGCCCGCCGGGCACTTCCGGCAGCAGCGCCTCGACCTCGTCGAGCAGCGACTCCCACGCGGCATTCTCCAGATGCACCACGCAGGGCCGCAGCCGCGCCGCAATCTCCTGCGTAAGCGCCCGCATCGCCGGGTGTTCGTCGCCGCCGTGCATCGCGAGCCACCGGCCCGCGTCGATCGGCCGCCCCACCTTGATCCACACCGCACTGCGAAACCGCTCCTTGCGCTCGTAGTTGATGCCCACCGGCACCACGCGCACCGGCCGGGTCTCGCCCGCGGCCGCCGCCTGCGCGACCGCCTGCAGCGCCAGCCGTGCCGCACCCGAGCGCACCAGCGCGAGCTGCGCCGCGTCGTGGCTCTTGCCCTCCGGGAAAATCCCCATCGCCGCCCCGCCGGCGATCCGCCGCGCCGCCAGCGCGAGCGACTCGAGGTTGCGGCTCACCTGTTTCGCGTCGTCCGTGCCGCGATACGCCGGCACCATCCCGAGCGCCCGCAGCAGCGCCCCGAAGACCGGCACGTCGAAGAGCGGCGCCTTCGCCATCAACGCCACCGGCCGCTGTGCCGCGATGCCGAGCAGCACGGGATCGATCAGCGAGTTGGGGTGGTTCGCCACCAGCAGCACCGGGCCGTCCCGCGGAATCAGCTCCCCGCCCGTCACCTCGATCCGCGGGTAATAGAAACGCACCAACGCCCGCGCCAACCCTCGCCAGAACCCGGAGCTTTCCTTGGCCGCCATGTGGGATGTGCCCCGAGCCAACGCGACCCCGCGCTCCACCTCAAACCCCGAAATCTCCCGGTCGACCGTTCCCCGGGGTTTTCTTTTTCCGCATTTTGCGCCTTGTTGCGCCCTGCCCCCGCTCTTCCCGTGCCGCTGCTGATCCTCCTCACGCCGTTCTTCCTCCTCTTCGAGGTGGGGCAGCTGGTGCTCAGCGAGCGCTACCTCGGCATCAAACAGATCGCCCGCGGCGCCGACCCCCGGCAACTCGGCCTGGGCGAACTCACCGCCGCGTGCTGGAGCATCCTGCTCATCGGCTACTGGCTCTGGATGCTGCTGCTCCTGCTCGAGCCCATGGGCCGGATCCACGGGCTGGGCCTCCTCGGCGTCAGTGCCGTCGGCTTCTCCCTGCGGCGCGGCTGCGCGCTCAAAACCGTCCTCGTCATCCTCACCTTCGAGGGCGCGATCCGTGTCGGCCTCCTCCTCTCGCTCTGCGTGATGGTCTGGCGCCGGCTCTGAGCGCCGCGCGTCACCCGCGCCGTGCGATCCGCCGGGTCTCCGGCTTGGGCTCGGCCTCCGCAAACGACCGGCCGAAAAACTCCTGCGCCGCCGTCACGAACGCCGCATACTTCGTGTAGTCGCCCGCCCACGAATTCGGAACGTGGATACGCTTGATCACGCCCTGGCCCACCTTGTCCGGCGCGGTCCCGTCCGGCGCCAGCTCCAGCGTGAACTTCGGGTCGTGCGTGTGGACCACGTAGTGTTTCGATCCCGCCGCCCCGTCGCGCTCGACGCGCAGAAATTGAGAGAGGTTCATCGCGCCCCGCCACCATGACGCGCCCCGCCCGCGGCACAACTGCGGAACACGATTTCCCGCCCGCGCCCCCACCCCGCGCGGCGTGCCGCGCCGCGGCTGTTTTCCCCTTGAGCCGCACCCGCGTCCCACGCACAACCACCTCGCCACCTGCGTGCCGTGTCCGCCTCGGTCCGGGAAAGGGTTGGCTGGGAATCGGGCCTCGGGACGCCACGCAGCGCCTTCAATGCATCCCTCCGCTCCAAACCCGAAGCTCCCCACCTGGCTCTTCATCGTCACCGACCTCGCGCTGATCGCCGCCGCCGCCGCGATCGCCTGGGCGCACTACCCGAAGGTTCCGCCCACCGGCTGGCTCGTGACCCTCGTCGTGTGCGTCGCCGCCGGCGCGATCGTCGGACTCGTCCCCCTCGTCGCCCGCTACGAGCGCGAGAAAAACGAGGCGCTCGACGAGCGCCAGCGCGCCCTCGAAGCCCTCTCGCGCACCGTCGCCGCCTCCGCCGAGCAGATCAGCATCGCCGCCAACGGCCTCCACGAGATCGCCGAGCTCGCACAGAAAAACCTCCGCCACGCCGAGCAGCTGCCGCAGAAGCTCCAGGAGAAGATGGCCGAGTTCCAGGCCCAGCTCGCCCAGGCCGAGGACGCCCAACGCGAAGAGCTCGAGCGCGAACTCACCGCCCTCCGCACCAGCGAGAGCGAACGCCTCGAATCCACCTCGCAACGCATCGCCAAGACCTCCGCGGAGTGGACGAAACTCGAGGCCGCCACCCAGCAGCACCTCGCCGCCGCCAACGACGCCCTCCAGAAACTCCACCTCGGCACCGCCACCGCCATCGCGCAGGCCCAGGCCGCCGCCGAACAGGCCCTCACCCAGGCGCGCATCGAGGCCGCCCGCCACGTCGGCCTCGCCGCCGGCGAAGCCACCCAGGCCGTCACCGCCGCCAAGGCCGAGGCCGTCACGGATCTCCAGGCGCAACTCACCACCGCCACCGGCGAGGTCCAGACGCGCCTCACCTCGGCCCTCACCGAAATCCAAACCCGGCTCGGCTCCGCCACCACCGAACTGCACGGCACCGGCACCGACGCCGCCCGCACCCTCGAAGCCGCCCGGACCTCCGCGCTCGCCGACTTCGAGTCCCGCATCGCCAGCGCCGCCACCGCGGCCGCCACGACCGTCGCCGGCGCCACCACCGACTTCGACCGCCGCGTCGCCGCTGCCCTCGAGGCCATCGATGCACGCATCACCCGGCTCGAATCGCTGCCGCCGCCCCCGCCCGTCGTCGTCGCGCCCGCGGTCGAGAACACGCCCGCGCCTGCTCCGGCCGAGCCCACCCTCGCCGCCACCGCACCCGAGGCTGTCGCCTCGCCCGCGGCATCACCCGCCGAGTCCACCGACGCTGCGTCCCCCGCCGAAAACACGATCCCGGTGGAGCCCACACCGGCCCCGCCACCCAAGCGCTCGCGTCGTCGGCGTGAAGAGCCTCCCGCGGAGCCCGTCATCGCGGCTGTGATTCCCGCACCCGAGCCGACGCCCGAGCCTGCCCCGGCTGCGGTCACCGCCGCCGAATCCGTGCCCGCGCCCGAGCCCGCCCCGGTCGCCGCGGAAATACCCGCACCCGAGCCGACCGTCACGGCCGCTGAAATTGTCCCGCCCCCCGCCGAGCCGGCGCCGTCGGAGCCGCCCGCCGCCAACGAGACCCCGGCAGCGCCCGCACCCGAGGAGCCCACGCCGGTCCGCTCCGAGACGTTTGCCGAGATCAGCCCCGTCGCCCCAGGCACGGCCGAACCGTTTACCCCGGAGCCCGCCACGGAGCCTGCCGCCGCAGACCTCACCGCTCCCGCCGGCGAACCAGCCGTGGAACCTGCCGCCAAAGAGCCCACGCTCCCCGATCCCGCCCCGGAGCCGGAACCGGAGATCGTCGCCGCCACGCCGGAACCCGAGCCGATCACCGAGACCGTCGCACCCGAGCCGGAATCCATCTCGCCGCTGGCAGCCGAAGCACCGCCCGCCCCCGCAGCAGAACCCGCCGGAGCCGGCGAACCCGCCGAAGCGGCTGCAACGACCGAGCCCGAGCCGGCCCCCGCGCCGCGCCCGCGTCTCTCCCGCCCGGTTGCGCCCGAGCCCGATCCGGAACCGAGCCTCGGCCTCGATCTCGACGAGCCCGCCACCACCGCACCCGGCCTGCACGACAGCGTGCTCAGCTCCGACGGCGCCACGCGGCTCATCGCCACCGCCTACATCGGCATCGGCAACCGCCTCTTCATCCGTGGCGAAGGCCCGGGCCTCACCTGGGAAAAAGGCGTGCCGCTCCAGTTCGTCTCCATCGGCAAATGGCGCTGGGAAACCAACGACGCCACCGGCCCGGTGAGCTACAAGCTCTTCAAGAACGACGACGTCGAGTGCGTCGCCCTTGGCCGTCAGATCGTCGAGCCCGGCCACCAGCAGGAAGTCACCGCGTCCTTCTGAGCCCGCTCCGCGGCGCCTCGGCTCAGTAATGCGGCGGGCGCTCGTCGCCCGCCGCCGCCGCGGATTCGCCGGCCGGCCGGTCGCGCAGCCGCTTCACCTCGCGCCGCAGCCCCGCGATCTCCTCCGCCATCTCCAGCATCGCCTTGTCCTGCTCGGTCACGTGCCGCTCGAGGTAGGCGATCTTCTCCTCCAGCCGCAGCATGCGCTCGTCGCTCATGGCGCCGGCGGCGCGTTGCGCGCGACGCGCGCCTTGAGTTCCTCCAGCTCCGGAATCACCACGCGCGTGTAGCAGTCCGGGCATACCGAGTGGCTGAAATCGCTGCCGGTGCGCTCGCTGATGTAGCCTTCGAGCTGCTGCCAGTAGTTCTGGTCGTCGCGGATTTTTTTGCAGTAGGAGCAGATCGGCAGCATCTCCTCCAGCTGCCGGACCTGGGTCGTGTATTTCAGGATACGCTCCGCCACCCGCAGCCGCGTCCAGAGTTCGTTCACGTCGAGCGGCTTGGTCAGAAAGTCATCCACCCCCGCATCCGCCGCGGCCGCCTGATTGTCCTCCGTCGCATCGCGGCTCGTGAGCAGGATGAAGTAGATGTATTCGGACCCGACGCGCGACCGGATCTTCCGGCAGAGCTCCAGCCCGTCCGACTCCGGCATCACCCAATCGCTCACCACCACCCGCACCGGATCCGCCTCGAGTTTCCGCCACGCCTCCTCGCCGTCCTTCGCCTCGACGGCGTCGTGTCCCAGCCGCTTCAGCGCCTGTCTCAGGACCGCACGCGCCACGGCATCGTCTTCGACAGCGAGGATTTTCACGGGGATTGGTTGGGGCGATAAGTAGGGTCGGGCCTAGGCGGTGCAACGTGGAAAACGCCCCGGCCCCCCGATCCTACCGTTCGCCCCGGGCCAGCAGCGCCCGCAGCTCCGCCGGATCGCTCACCGGCGCCTGACAGGCAAACTCCTCGCACACATACGCCGTCGCCCGCCCTTCGCGCGGCTCCATCCCGGCCAGCCAGGGCACCTCGGCTGCCAGCCCGCGCTGCGCCGCGCCCCCGTCGACCGCCAACAGCACGCGCCGCGGCCCCAGCCGCTCGTGCAGCACGCGCACGAGGGCGTGGAAATCCGCGCGCCCGGGCTCGCCGGCGATCACCACGTGCCGCGGCGGCTCCAACGCCGGCTCCAGCGCGCACAGGAGCTGCGGCAGCGCTTGCGGCGTCTTCGCCCAACGCCCGCGAAACGCCTCCAGGCAACGCAGCGCCCGCCCGCGGTGCCCCTCGCGGCCCGACCCTTGATCGAAGATCGCCGCGAGCCGCAGCAGGTTCAGCGCCGCGACGCTGCTCGGCGCCGGCTCCGCGCCGTCGTAGTCCTCCTTCAGCCGCAGCACGAGGTGCGGATCGTCCGCCCCGGCGTTGAAGTATCCACCCTCCGCCTCGTCCCAGAAACACGCGTCCATCGTCGCCTGGAGCCGCCGCGCCCACTGCAGCCAACGCAGGTCGAAACTCGCCTCGTAGAGGTCGAGCAGTCCCTGCACGACCAACGCATAATCCTCCGCAAACCCGGGCGTTTCGCCGCGGCCGCCGCGCCACACGCGGAAGAGCCGCCCCGTCGCCTCGTCATACAGCTCGCGGTGAAGAAACTCCGCCGCGCGCACCGCCCGCGCGAGCTCCGGCCCCGGACCGTCGCCCGGATTCTCCGCGGCCCCACTCGTCCACGCCGCCCGCGCGAGCGCGGAAATCATCAGGCCGTTATGTCCGGCCAGCACCTTGTCGTCGCGCAACGGCCGCGGCCGCTGCGCCCGCACCGCCCGCAGGTGCGCCAGCACCGCCGCGAGCCGCGCGTTGGCCGCCTCCGGATCGAGTCCCGCCTGCCGCGCCGTCTCGAGGAAGGGCCGCCGCTGCGCCAGCACGTTGCGCCCGCGCAGTTCCCCCTGCGGATCCAGCGGCTCCGGCACGTTGCCCTCCGCCGTCACGCCGAAGTGCCCCGCCACCCAGTCGAAATCCGCCTCGCCGCCGCGCCACACCGGCTCCTCCGCCTCGCGCTCGGGCGGCGTCACTTCGCCGCTCTGCGCCAGCGCCGACCGCAGCTCGTCCGCCGTCCACGCGTAGAAAGCCCCCTCCGCGTGACTGCCGTCCGCCCGCGCCGAGTCCGCATCCTCCGCGGTGAAGAACGCGCCTTCCGGCGAGGTCAGGTCGCGCGCCACGTAGTCGAGGATCCCGCGCGCGAGCCACGCATAGCGTTCGTCCCCCGTCGCCTGCTTCGCCTCGAGGTAGTTCACCGCGATCTGCGCTTGGTCGGGCAGCATTTTTTCGAAGTGCGGCACGAACCAGCCTTCGTCCACCGCGTAGCGGTGAAACCCGCCGCCCACGTGGTCGTGGATCCCGCCCCGCGCCATCGCCTGCAGCGTCGCCGTCGCCAGCTTCACCGCCTCCGCGCCCATCGGACTCGCGACGCCCTGCAGAGCCGCGACGCGGAAGAGAAACGTGAGATTCGACGCCCGCGGAAACTTCGGCGCCCCGCCAAACCCGCCGTGCTCGGGATCGAACGCCTCGTGGTAATACTCGAAGCCCTGCTCGAAGGCCTTCGACGCCGCCTCGACCAGCGGCGCCTCCGCGCCTTCCGCCGGCTCGCGCTTTCCGTGGTAGTCCCGCAGCGCGCCGAGCGCACGCTCGCCTTCCGCCACGAGCTTGTCGCGCTCGCGGGCCCAGCCTTCCGCGATCGCCCGCAGGATCGTCGGGAAACCCGCGCGGCCCTGCCGGTCCTCCGGCGGGAAATAGGTGCCGCCATAGAAGGGTTTCAGCTCGGGCGTCAGCCACGCGCTCAGCGGCCAGCCGCCGCGCCCCGTCATCGCCTGCACGTAGGCCATGTAGACCTTGTCGACATCCGGCCGCTCCTCGCGGTCCACCTTCACGGGCACAAAATGCGCGTTCAACAGCTCCGCCACGTCCTCGTTCTCGAACGACTCGTGCGCCATCACGTGGCACCAGTGGCACGTCGAGTAGCCGATGCTCAGGAAGATCGGCTTCTGCTCCGCCCGCGCCTGCGCAAACGCCGCCTCGCCCCACGGAAGCCACGCCACCGGATTGCCGGCGTGCTGCAGCAGATAGGGCGACTTCTCGTGGGCGAGCGCATTGGGCATGGGCCGCACTCAAACCCAAATGCCGCGCGGCACAACTCCCGCGCTCCCCGCCGCACCGCCTCAGGTCCGGCCCGGCTCGCCGGCGTTGGGATTCTCGATGCCGAGCTGCACGAGCTGCGGCACCACGCGGTCACGGTAGCAGTCCGGACAAACGCCGTGGCTGAACCGCGTGCCGTCGCGTTTCGCGTAGTAATCCTCCACCGCCGCCCAGTAATTCCGGTCGTCGCGGATTTTTTTGCAGTAGCCGCAGATCGGCAGAAACGACTCCAGCTGCTTCACCTGCGCGGTGAAACTCAGGATCCGCTCCGCCACATGCAGCCGCATCCGCAGCTCGTCCGGATCCACCGGCTTCGGCAGGAAATCGTCCACACCCGCCGCGAGCGCCGCATCGCGGTTCTCCCGCGTCAGGCCCGCGACACTCACCAGGATGAAATAGACGTAGTCGCCTCCGCGCTCGCGCACGCGGCGACAGAGGTCGAGACCGTCCATCCCCGGCACCCGCCAGTCGCTCACCACGACACGGATCGCGTCGTGCTTCAGGCGCTGCCACGCCTCCGCTCCGTTGCCGATCACCACGGGCTCGTGGCCCAGCGCGCGCAACGCGGCGGCCAGCTGCATCGCCGCGATCGGTTGATCCTCGATCACCAGCACATTCATGTGCGCAAGGGCGTGACGCTCCGGAGCGCCGAGTGCAATCGCGCGTTTGCCGCCCGCACCAACTCCAGTTGGCGCTCCACGTCCGCCCACTCGCCCGCGCGCGCCAAGGCTTCGAGCTGCAGCGCCGCCCGCCGCACCTCCCGGGCTCCGAACGTCGCCGCCGTGCCCGCAAACCCGTGCGCCGCCTCCGCGAGCGCCGTCGCCTGCCGGTCCCGGGCCAGCGTTTCCAGCTGGGCGAGCTGCGCCCCATCCCCGCGCAGATACTCCGCGATCAGATCCTCGAGGAGCGTGCCGCCCGCCGCGCCCGGCAGTCCCGCCACGATCTCCAGCGCCCGCGCATCGAACACCTCCTCGTTCCGCCCGAGCAGCCGCGCGGGCGTGACCGCGGTCGGCCGCGGCGCCGTCGCGGCCGCGACCGCCGGCCGGGCCTCCCCCGGACCGATCACCGTCCGGCCCTGCATCACCCGCGCAAACGCCGCCTCGAGCTCCGCCGACCGCACCGGCTTCGTGAGATACTCGTTCATGCCGGCCTCCTCGGTCTTTGCCGCATCGCCCGCCATCGCGTAGGCGGTGAGCGCCACGACCGGCACCGTGCGGTCGATCCCCGGCGTCGTGCCCGCGCGGATCCGCCGCGTCGCCTCGTAGCCGTCCATCACCGGCATCTGGCAGTCCATCACGACCACGTCGAACGCCTCCGCGGCGAGCCGCTGGAGCGCATCCTGGCCGTTGCCGACGATCCGCACCGTGTGGCCCGCCCGCTCGAGCAGCATGCCCGCCACCCGCTGGTTCGCGGTGTTATCCTCCACCAGCAGCACCTTGAGCGGCCGTTCCGTGCCCTCCGGGCCCGGCTCCGGCAACGCGCGCGGCCCCGAATCCACGCCGCCCGGCTGCAACGGCTCATCGCGGTGCTCCACCGTCACCTCGAACCAGAACTCGGAACCCTTCCCGTCCTCCGTCGCAAATCCCAGCTCGCCCCCCATCAGCTCCACGAGCTGCCGCGAGATCGCGAGCCCGAGGCCCGTGCCGCCGAAGCGCCGCGTGGGCGAGCTGTCCGCCTGCATGAAGGGCTGGAACAACCGCGCCCGCGCCTCCTCCGGGATGCCCACGCCCGTGTCGCGCACCGCGATCCGCACCGTGCGCCGCGTCTCGACCGACCGCACCACCGTCACGGCAACCGCCACCTCGCCGCGATCGGTGAACTTGATCGCATTGCCCAGCAGGTTGGTGAACACCTGCCGGATCCTCCCGCCGTCGCCGAACTGCGTGCCGTCGACCTCGTGCGCGATCCGGCACACGAGCGTGAGGCCCTTCTCCCGCGCCCGCGGCGCCAGCAGGCGCAGCGTCTCCTCGACCACCCGGCGCACCTGGAACTCCATCGGCGCCAACCGCATCTTGCCCGCCTCGATCTTCGAGAAATCGAGCACGTCGTTGATCACGCCGAGCAGATTTTCCGCCGCCAGCGAGATCGTGCGCGCCATCTCTTCCTGCTCCGGCGTCAGCCGCGTATCGAGCAGCAGCCCCGTCATCCCGACCACCGCGTTCATCGGCGTGCGGATCTCGTGGCTCATGTTGGCCATGAACTCCGACTTCAGCCGCGAGGCCTGCACCGCCGCATCGCGCGCCTCGGCGAGGTTCCGCTCCAGCTGCTTCCGCGTCGTGATGTCCTCGATCTGGCCGATGAAATGCGCCGGCGCGCCGTTCACCGTCCGCACCAGCGAAGCCGTCAGCCGGATCCACACCGCATGGCCCGCCCGATGCACGTAGCGTTTCTCGAATTGGAAATAGCGCAGCTCCCCCCGCAGCAGCCGCTCCTTCAGTCCGAGATCCTCCGCGAGATCGTCCGGATGCGTGATGCTCTGGAAGGTCCGCCCCATCAGCTCCTCCATCGAGTAGCCCACGATCTCGCACATGCCGGGATTCACCCGCAGGAACCGCCCGTCCAGCGCCGCGATCACCATGCCGATGCCCGCGTAGTCGAACGCCTGCCGGAACCGCTCCTCGCTCTCCTCCAGCGCCCGCCGCGCCGCCTTGTCCGCCGTGATGTCGCGCGCCACGCCGACAAACCCCTCGATCTTCCCGTCCGCATCGCGCCACGCCGCGATCCGCAACATCACGGGCAGCCGGCTGCCGTCGCGGCGCACATACGTCCACTCGCGCTCGTCCGCCTCGCGCCGGCGCGCCACTGCCAGCACCGCCTCGAAGCCGGCCGGAACCTGCTCCCCGAATTCCTGCGTCGCCGCCTCCGCCCGCTGCTCCATCTCGTGCGCGACGTGCAGGACCTCGGGCGTGTGCACCCCCACGAGGTCATCCCGCCGGTAGCCCAGCATCGCCTCCGCGCCCGCGCTGAACACCCGGATCCTCCCGGCCGGATCGGTCGCGAAGATCGCGAGATTGTTGCCGTCGAGCACCGCCCGCTTCAGCCGGTTCGCCGCCGCCAGCGTCGCCTGCGCCTCGTGCAGCTCCGCCGTCCGCCGCACCGCGATGGCGTTCGCCCGCCGGCCCGTCGCCTGCAGGCTCGCCAGCAGCCCCGCGAGCAGCAGCGAGGCCGCCACCCCGCTCGCCCCGGCCCACCACCCTTCCGATCTCCCCACGGACGGGAAACGCGGCCCCCGCTGCCAGCCGAGCTGGAAACGCAGCCCGGCAAACTCCAGCTCCGTCACCCGCTCGAACGCCTTCGGCAGCGCGCCCGACTTCCCCGACGACGCGTAAAGCAGACGGTCCTCCGTCAGCTCGCCCGCCTCGAAGCAGTGCAGCGTCAGCTGCTCCGCCATCGGCCCGAGCACATTCGCCAGCAGCACATCGGGAAAAACCTGCGCGTAGACCCAGCCCACATGCGCCGCCTGCCGCTGCGCCACCGAGTCCACCGGCGCCCCGTTCCGGTAAATCGGCACGTAAAGCAGCAGCCCGGATCGGCGCTCCGTGTCGCGCGAGCCCGGCAACCGCCGGTGGAAACGCGCCTCGCCGCTGTCCCGCGCCGCTTCCGCCGCTTCCCGCCGGCTCGGCTCCGTCGCGATGTTGCGGCCAAACGTGCTCCGGTTCCGCGCGTGCGGCTCCAGGTAGGTGATGATGTAGGCGGGATCGCCCGGCGTCTCCTGCGTATCGGGAAAAGGATGCAGCCGCATTTCCGGCACATCCGCCGCCTGCCGACGCTCCACCCACGCCCCCAGCTCCCCGACCGGCACCGCGTAGATCACCCCGATGCCGTTGATCCCGAGCCCGCGCTCGTCGAGCCGCAGCGACTGCGCAAACGCCCGCCACTCCTCGCGGCTCACCTCGCCCGTCGCCGCATAGAAACTCGCCCCGCCCCGCAGCCCATCCGCCCCGGTCGTCAGCCGCGCCCGCAGCACCGCCTGCGCCTCCGCAATCCGCTCCGTGAGAAACACCGCTTCCCGCTCCGCCGCCAACTGCCGCACCCGCAACACCACTCCCACGCTCGCGACCAGACCCGCGAGCAGCACCGTCAGCGGCAACAGCCACGATCTGCCTGCCTCGGACCCGCGCTCGGTTGTGACCGTCGGATTCACGCAGCACCGGCTAGCAGCTCTTGCGCTTCCAATCGAGGAGACATCCGCCCGCCGCGTGCTTTTCCGCAATCTTCCCGCCCACCCGCCACGCCTGCGCCGCGCCGGGGATACGAGTCCGCCGGCGCGCGCCGTCCGCCGTTACTGGCCCAACACCCAGGAGAAGATCAGCGGCGCCACGATCGTGGCATCGCTCTCGATCACAAACTTCGGCGTCGAGGCGCCGAGCTTGCCCCAGGTGATCTTCTCGTTCGGCACCGCGCCCGAATACGAACCGTAGCTCGTCGTCGAGTCGCTGATCTGGCAGAAATAACCCCAGAGCGGCACGCCCGTGCGCTGCAGGTCCTGGTGCAGCATCGGCACCACGCAGATCGGGAAGTCGCCCGCGATGCCGCCGCCGATCTGGAAGAACCCGATCGAGCCCTCCTTGTTGCGCAGCGTCTTCGCGTTCTGCGTATACCACTCCGCCAGCCACATCATGTATTCGATGCCCGTGCGGACCGTGTGCACGTTCTTCACGTCGCCGCTGATCACGTGGCCGGCATACATGTTGCCAAGCGTCGCGTCTTCCCAGCCCGGCACGACGATCGGCAGGTTCTTCTCCGCCGCCGCGACCATCCACGAATTCTTCGGGTCGATCTGGTAGCTCTTTTTCAGCTTACCGCTCCGGATGACCTTATACATGAACTCGTGCGGGAAGTAGCGCTCGCCGGCCTTGTCCGCCGCGACCCACTCCTCCAGCACCGCCGCCTCGATCCGGCGCATCGCTTCCATCTCGGGGATGCACGTGTCCGTCACGCGGTTCATGTGCCGGTCGAGCAGCTTCTGCTCGTCCTCGGCCGTCAGGTGCCGGTAGTGCGGCACCCGCTCGTAGTAGTCGTGCGCCACGAGATTGAAGATGTCCTCCTCGAGATTCGCGCCGGTGCAGACGATCGCGTGCACCTTGTCGCGCCGGATCATCTCGGCGAGGGAGAGACCCAGCTCCGCCGTCGACATCGCGCCCGCCAGCGTCACCAGCATCTTGCCGCCCGCCGCGAGGTGCGTGTCGTAGCCCTTCGCCGCATCCACCAGCGCGGCCGCGTTGAAATGGCGGTAGTTGCGCGCGATGAACTTCGACACCGGGCCCTTGCTCTTCGCGAGCTCGGCATTGATGTCCTCGGGGCGTTTCGTCTGGCGTTTCGCTTTCATGTTGGCGGCGAAAGTGCGGAAGTCCGTCGGACAAAAAAAGAAAATTCTGCTCCCGCACGCCGCCGGATCGCCACTCGTTCCAACCGCCCGCAAATTCTTCGGCTCTTTCGCCCCGCGCCGCCCTCCGCGGAATCTCCGCGCTCCGTTGCCTTGATCCGCGGTCCCCGCGCCATCCGCGGTTCAATTTCCAATTCCCGCGCTTCCCACCGCCACCCGTCCGCTCTCTGCTTCCGCCTTCCACCTTCCACCTTCCGCCTTCCGCCTTTCCGTGCTGCCCGCCTTCCTCGCCGCCCTCTTCTTCGCGCTGAACGCCACCTGCGCGAGCCGCAGCGTGCGCGCCTCCGGCCCCGTCGTCGCCAACCTCGGCCGCCTCGTCGTCGCGACCTGCGTGCTCGCGGTCATCGGGCACGGCTTCGGCCACGGTTTCACCAGCGCGAGCACGCCGTGGTTTCTGCTCAGCGGCGTCATCGGCATGGGCCTCGGCGACCTCGGCGTCTTCGCCGCCCTCCCGCTCCTCGGCTCACGCCTCACCGTCTTGCTCACGCAATGCCTCGCCGCCCCGCTCGCCGCCCTCGGCGAGTGGCTCTGGCTCGGCACGCGCCTCAGCGGCGCCCAGGTCGCCTGGGGACTCGTGATCCTCGGCGGCGTCGCCCTCGCGATCATGCCGTCGCAGTCCTCGCCGCCCCGCGTCCGCGTGCGGCCGATCGGCTTCCTCTTCGGCTTCATCGCCGCCTGCGGCCAGGGCTTCGGCGCCCTCGTCAGCCGCAAGGCCGTCGATGTGGCCGACGCCGCCGGCGAGACCGTGCGCACCGCCACCTTCGGCCTCACCGCCGCCTACCAGCGCATCCTCGCGGGCCTCGTGTTCGTGCTGCTCTGGTTCTTCGTGCTGCGACTGCTCGGCCGCCTTACCGCCCCGCCGGCAGTCGACGCCGCCACGCGCCGCCAGGCCCCGCTCTGGATGCTCGTCAACGGCCTCGCCGGTCCCGTCCTCGGCGTCGGCTGCTACCAGTGGGCCCTCGCCACCACCCCCAGCGGCATCGTGCTGCCCATCGCCGCCACCGCGCCCCTGCTCGCCATGCCCTTCGCCTACTGGTTCGAGGGCGACCGCCCGTCCCGCCGCGCCATCCTCGGCGGCATCGTCGCCGTCGCCGGCTGCATCGCCCTCACCGCCGCGAAATAACCCCCGCCGCGCGTTTCCGCACCCCGCCGCGTCTTTGCGCTTCCCTCCCCCGCCGCGGTGCGGTCTTCTGCACGGTTCCCAACGCCGCCATGCTCACGATCGCTGACGTCTCGAAGTCCTACGGCACCCGCGAACTGTTTTCCGACGTCTCGCTGTTCATCGCCCGCACCGACCGCCTCGGCCTCATCGGCCCCAACGGCGCCGGCAAATCCACCCTCTTCTCCCTCATCCTCGGCGAGGAGAAGCCCGACACCGGCACCATCGAGTGGGAACGCGGCGCCGACTTCGGCTTCCTCCCGCAGGAGAGCGCCCCCGCCGGCGACGAGACCATCCTCCACATCGCGACCAGCGGGAAGAAACTCGAGCCCGACGAGGACAACTGGGACATCGACTACACCCTCGAGCCGCGCGCGAAAAAGATCCTCGCCGGCCTCGGCTTCAAGGAAGGCGACGCCGACAAGCTCGCCAAGACGTTCTCCGGCGGCTGGGTCATGCGCGCCCACCTCGCCCGCCTCCTCGTCGCCGAGCCCGCGCTCCTCCTCCTCGACGAGCCCACCAATCACCTCGATCTCGAAGCGCTCCTCTGGTTCCAGGAC
>JACCDX011017445.1_pt1 | contig 37915 bp, 18 predicted proteins | sample 7449681 | NCBI WGS metagenome assembly JACCDX01 (sample SAMN15323450, study PRJNA562643) | freshwater metagenome | isolation source: river surface water | place: USA:Blue River Watershed | collected 2017-08-18
GTTTATCTGTTAAATTAAACAACCCAGAAGCTCGTAAATCATTTGCTAAAAGACACGATTGTGCAAATAAAAAAGATAGAACTAAAGCGTCTTACTGGTCATGTAGATTACCTAGATACGCTAGTTTGCTTGGTTTAAAATCTAAGTTTGGTGGATACTGGTAAACCGTATATTGATATTGAAATCGGTGATAGTTATGTAATAAGGGAGTTTGGGGAGAATATCGATCCGATTGAACTTATGTGGCATAGAGATAATGAGGATAGAATTGTTGAGGTTTTAAACCCAACCGATTGGTTTTTTCAATACGATGATCAATTACCAATACCACTAAAAGAAAATGTCTCACTAAAAATAGCGAGACATGACTGGCATAGGATTATAAAAGGTACTGGTAACCTAAGGTTAAAGATAACTAAAAGTTAATTCTACAAGTACCGTAAACATTTTTAGAACCATCTTCTTCACCTAAATCATCTAACCACTGAAGACTAGAGTTTGGCCCACCATAGAATATAAAGTTTGAGTTATCGTCCATAAATTTTTCTTCACCACCTTCTGGTACAATTATCTCAACACCCTGTAATTGTATAGGTTGGTCTTTTATTTCGTAATTTATTACACCACCGTAACTAAAAACGTATAAAGGTTTATACTTAGCGAACCTTCTAAATAACTCAATATTTATTTTCCTATCACACTTTATGTCCCTACTAAAGGTGTAGCATAACATTTCAGCTGTGGCTCTATCAACTTTAAATTTATGTACCGATAATATCTCAGCTAAGGGGTTTTCGTAAATCATTGACCAAATTATCTATCTTATCGTACAGATCATGTAAAGTACGATCGTTTATTATTTCGGTTGTAATACCAACAATAGAATCCATTTCTTTTTCAGATGCGTGTTCATCGCCAGTACTTAGATTTGGTCTTTGTACCGACAATATTGTACCACCCATTTTTAATATTGCATCAACTTCATGTTGAAACCTAACATCACAAATAACAACATCCAAATCCTTATTTTGGTTATACCATTGTTCAAAACGCTTAACCCAAAAACTTCTACCAAATACCTGTAATTCTGGTATATATTTTGGCATATCGTATTGAAAAACCTCAGTACCCATTATCTGTAGTACTAACCTTGGGGTTATTCCCCAGGTTGGGTCAATTTCATCTTTAGCATCACCAAAAACTTGGTCTTCGGTGAAACCGAATAATTCCATGGCCCCACGTTTAATTGGGTTGGCAAAGCTATATTTTACAAAATTTTTGTTAGCAACAAGGTAATCACCTGTGGTATCTTTACCCGAACGTTTTTTTCCTAGAACTCCTATTATCATATTAACTTATTTGTACAATAATAGTAAAAACGTTTTAAAAAAACAAATCCCCTTTCGGGGATTTTATTATCTTTTTAAAAATTCATCCATTACGGATTTTTGTATTCTTTTTAAATATTCATTTGGTTGTTCCTGCATTGGCTCCTCTGGGGTTACGTCAACTGGAGTTTCCTCTGGAGCTGGCTCTGCGTCTGTTGTGTCTTCAGAGTCTTTGTTTTGGAGTTTACTCAACATGTCGGCCATATCTTCTTCATTAACCTTTGTCATATCAATCGCAGATAAAATGGAGTTAACGACATATTTGTAATCCTTAGATTCTAATTCTTGTGCACCATCCCTCATTTTTTGGGTCAACTTACCAGTTAGTTTTTGAACTGTTTTTAAAATTGGTTCGTCTGGGTTTTCCTCACCTTCTGGCGCTTCCGTTGGAGCCTCTGCTGGGGTTTCTGCTGGTACATCACCAGTTGTATCAACACCCATGTCAGCTGGCATTTCAGCTGAAAAGTCTGTTGCTAGATCAGCTGGTTCTTCTGTTGCCGCTGGAGCCGCCATATCGTCACCTGTATTAACAGAAGAAGCTGGTTCCGTATTAGCAGAACCAGCTCCTTTTAATTTAAGAATGTAACGTTGCTCAGTTAGGCTTTTTTTTTTAAAACATCGATGTTTTCTTTGTAGTCAACTGACTCGTTGATTTGTTTAAACATCATATTCAAATGCTTAAGAGCCTCAGCGTATGATCTATAAGAGTGTTCGTGTATGTTTTGTACACCAGACAAATACTCATAACCATTTTCAGTTTTTACTTTGATATAAACATGTTTTTCCTCTTGTACGATACCGTATTCAGTACCGTTAGCTGCAACAGCTTCGTGTAAAACATTGGACAAGTGGCCAACTAATTGTTTATTTTCGTTGATTGCTTCTTTAGACACACCAGCAATTTCAAGAATTCTGGCTAATTTTTGGTCTACGTCTTGTATTTTTTCTGAACCTACTGGTCTCATATCTTTGTTTTTTTAAAATTCTTATTCTTCTTATAAATATACGGAGTTTTAGTAAAAAATCAATACTGCTCGTTTTCTAAGGATAAAAACTCATCTTTTATGTCAATCCCAAGATCAGCTAATTCATCCATATACCCAGATCTTCTTAGGTATTTAAAAACCAGATTTTCTGTACTATATTCACCAGTTGCGTTTAAACCACTTTTTCTGTAAGCTCTTATCTTTTCTTTTAGTTTCTTTAGCTTAAGTAATTTAGCGTCTGGTTCTTCCTCTTTTTTAATGTCGCTTAGTTTTTTTACGAACTCCTTGACCTTTTTAATGATATCAGATTTATTAACTGGTGCTTTATCTTTACTAGGTTCTCTTCTCCATTTATTATAGAGTATGCTATATATTCCGTCAGAAGCGTCTAATTCTTCTTTAATGTCTTGGACGTATAATTCAACATCAAAACCCTTAACCTTTATATTATGTTTTAGGTTATAAACTTCTTTTTTAGCTGTAAAAAACTCATCAACTAGGTCAATATCCTCATTAACTTTTTCTTTGTCAATTACGATATGTAAATCCACATCCGAATATTCGGACCAATTATAATTAGCCAAACTACCAACAAATAAGATATCCTCGATAACAAAAGTATCTATACCAAAACTTTCGATAAAGTCTTTGGCTATTGAAATAAGATGTTCTCTAACATCCTTATGTAGTTTGATTGTCTTAAAGTTATCCGATGAAGCGTTATCCCATATATCTGAATATAGGGTTGCTCTAACAGTAAAACTTTTAATAATATTGTCCATATCTAATAAATATCAGTATTTTAAATAAAAAACACTTTAAATTAGATAATCGTCCTCAAATTCTTCAGAAATATAATGTTCATCGGTTTTTTCAATCCAACCTGTTATAATATATTTGTACTGGCCGTCTTTAGGTGGGTTACCGCGATGTTTATGTGTCCATAAAGCTGGGGCGATAACTAATTTACCAGCTTCTGGCCTAACTTTAAGTGGATTGAATTTAAATTCAGTTTCACCACCATCAACATCATTAAGGTAATAAATAAAAAATAACTCTCTTTTACTCGTTATACCACCCTCGTTTTCATGGTGCCAAGCGTAATAACCTTGATCATCTATATATCTTTGCATCTGCATGTGTGGTTGCCCGTTATTAGAAGCCATATAACATGATTGGGCTGTTCTTACCGCTGAAGCTTTAGTACTAAATCCACCAGTTATTGTCATAAAACTGTTGTGTTCGATATAATCAACTAAATTACCTAATAAATTTTCTCTTAAATAATCATAGATGTATAACCAATTTGGGTTATCCAAATTAAGGTGGATCATTAGATCTGTTGATGATTTTACTAGCTTATTAACACCAGCACCGCTAATACCTTCCATCTGGTTATTTGATGTCTCAAATTCGTTTATAATAAGGTTACAAACTTCCTTAGAGATGGTATTTTCGTAAATTTTAATTAAATTATCCATTATAAATTTTTTGTATAAATAATTTTAAATGTATCAACCCTATCGTTTAATCTTAGTGGTTTAACTTTAGTGTTAGTAAAATCACATAATTCAGAATTTTTAAAGAAAACGTAAACATTGCAACCAAAATTTTCCGCTATCTGATTAGAGTAGTCTTTTACTTTTTTAACAAACTCTGAAAAATTATCACCCTCATTATTAAAAATTATAAGAATATCATTTTTTTCCAACAAATTTTTATAAGTATACACAAGATTACCATCTTGCCAGAATTCTATTCTCCAGTCAGCTATATCAAGCATTGGGTAGGCACCCCAAGTACCACCATTCAAAACCATTTCACCAAAAAATTCGCCGTTTTGGAACCACCTGACTAGATAATTTTGGTCTCCGCGTATTGAGACCTTAGCCATATCATGAAAAGTTATGTTGGCTCTTGAGTTATATCTTACTTCTACGAACATTATAAAACTTTTTTATAACTATATTTTTTTGCGATATTAACATTAAAATATTTACCCTGACTTTCAGCTAAATTAAGTTCAGCAAAAACTTCATGGGATACATCTTCGTATTGATAAACCATCCCATTATTAAAAGTTATTTCTAATATTTTAGTTGCTGTATTATATTTACCACCCTTAATATTGGAGCTAGTATATTCGGTAATAATCTCATTACCGAGGTATTTTTTACTTGTTACTGACATATTCTTCAATATTAACTTTTCTTGTTGAGCTTATTTTAACAAAATTTTTAACTAGCGATAGACTAATGACCTCACTAGTTGTTGCGATGTGGGCGTCATCACTGTTTTCATCCGAAATAGCTTTTTTCGTGGTAATAATCAAGTTATCGCCGCTGATTATTTGTCCCGAAGGCTCTTGGAACTCCTTAATGTTTCCGTCTTTGTAATTAACAATTATTCTTTCCATAAATATTTATTTGTAACAAAAGTAGGAAAAAATTTTGCTTATGTCAAGATTATACCTATCTTTGCACAAAAGATATATACACGCATGAAAGAAAGAATGACAAACGAATTGAGAAACGCATTTACAAAGGGACAAGCCGTTGCGTTAAAGTATAACGACTCAATGCTCAGGTTACAACACGTTGTCTTTGGTATATTAACAACCGAAAACATGATATATGAGGTGGTTAAGAACAAAGTAATCGATTTTGACGTGATGGTTGAGGACCTCAATGACATCAATAAACGTTTATCGGATTCATCAAAAGATGGTGATAGTACAATATTACCGTTTGAATCTGATTTACAGGAGACGATCAAAGAGTGTATCTCCAGAAAAAAACAAACCAACTATATAACGGTTGAATTATTTTTCTTGATCTTCATGGAAAAAGATAACGCAATAACTAAGTTGTTTAAAGATTACGGTCTAACAAAAACTTTTATTGCTAAAAAAATTAAACAATTATCAACACCTCAGGCAAGCACGTTTTCAAATGATGATGAGTTACCAAAAGATAAACCGAAGCTAGCAAACGAAAATATTAACCGAAACACCAAAACTCGAACACCGATGTTGGATAACTTCGGTCGAGATTTAACAGCACTATCTTTAGATGGTAAACTCGATCCAGTTATTGGTAGAACTGAGGAAGTTGAACGCGTATGTCAGATCCTAACGCGTAGAAAAAAGAATAACCCAATATTAATCGGTGATCCAGGTGTTGGTAAAACAGCAATAGCGGAAGGTTTAGCTATGAAAATTGCCACTGGTGAGTGTCCTAGACCACTACTTAATAAGCGTGTCGTTACATTAGATATGACATCCCTTGTTGCTGGTACAAAGTATCGCGGACAATTCGAAGAGCGTATTAAAGCTATCGTTGACGAGGCAAAAGATAACCCAAATATTATTTTGTTTATTGATGAAATTCATACAATTGTGGGTGCTGGTAACTCTTCTGGTTCTTTAGACGCCGCAAACGTATTTAAACCAGCTTTAGCTCGAGGTGAGCTGCAATGTATTGGTGCCACAACTCTTGATGAGTATCGTGAACATATTGAAAAGGATGGGGCTCTTGATAGACGATTCCAGAAAGTTATGGTTAACCCACCCCAACTGGCTGAAACCAAGCAGATATTGATGAATATTAAGGAAAGATATGAAGATTTCCATAAAGTTACCTACACTGAAGGTGCCATCGATGAAATCATCTATCTTGCTGACAGATACATTACCAATAGAGAGTTCCCCGATAAAGCCATCGATATTATGGATGAAGCTGGTTCTAGAACTCAAGTGGCCATTAAAGCACCACAGAAAATAAAGGACCTCGAGATCAAACTAAAGGAAATAAAAGAACAAAAACAACTTGTTGTTAAGACACAGAATTTTGAACAAGCGGCTAGTTTGCGTGATCAAGAAAAGAAAATTTTGGTGGAGTTGGAAAAAGAAACAGCCACATGGAAACTTTCAATCAACGAAAAACGTAATATTGTCACAGAAGATATGATATCGGAAGTTGTTTCAATAATGACTGGTATCCCGATTAGTCGAGTATCTGAAAGCGAAATTGAAAGATTGCTTTCAATGGATAAGGATTTAGCTAATTGTGTAATTGGCCAATCGGATGCGATAAGTAAAGTCGTATCTTCCATAAAGAGAAATCGAACTGGTATTAGAAAACAATCCAAACCAATCGGTTCATTCTTATTCATTGGACCAACGGGTGTTGGTAAAACCGAATTGGCGAAGGCTTTATGTGAAAAGGTATTTGGATCTAAGGATTCGATGATTCGCGTTGATATGTCTGAATACTCTGAGAAATTTAACATCAGTAAGTTAATCGGAGCACCCCCAGGATACATTGGTTACAATGAAGGCGGTCAATTAACTGAGAAAGTTAAAAATAAACCCTATTCACTCATATTATTTGATGAGATTGAAAAAGCTCACCCAGATGTGTTCAACGTTATGCTCCAATTGCTAGACGAAGGGTTTTTAACTGACGCTAACGGTAGAAAAATTAATTTTAAAAACACTATTATAATAATGACCTCTAATATTGGTTTGAAAGAGGTTCAGGATTTTGGTACTAAAATTGGTTTTAATGATTCTGAGGGAGATAATTTAGCTAACTCTAAAGGTATTATTGAGAAAAATTTAAAGAAAACTTTTAAACCAGAGTTTATTAATAGGTTAGACGAAATCGTTTATTTTAATTATTTAAATGAAGAGGATATCACAAAAATAATTGATTTACAATTAAAAGATTTCGAATCGCATTTAAAGAGTATCGGTTTTACCTTTAAAATCGATAAAAAATTAAAGGATTTTCTTCTTGAGCAGGGTTTTAACAAGATCTACGGGGCCAGAGAGATACAAAGAACAATACAAAAATATGTTGAGGACCCGATTTCAGATGAGATGTTAAAAAAACAACTACCAACAAGTGGTAAAATATCGCTAACCTACAACATCAAGACTTCAAAGGTTATTGTTAGCATAATCGAATAAAAAAAACGAAAAAATATTATTGTTACTGTTGCCTTAACAGTATTTAATACTATTTATATAGGTAGTTTAAACTTACTTATATAAATGGCAACAGTAACAATTTATCTTAGAAATGATCTAGGAAGGGCGCTTTCCTACGCGGAGCTTGACGCTAACTTCAAGAATATTAAAGACACGATCGAAAATCTCGGTATTGATGATTTAACGGATGTGGTTATATTAAGTCCTCAGAATGGGGACGTCCTTGTTTATGACACCACCATAAATCAGTGGGTAAATACACAAAATCTACAAGGTTCATATGTGTTAAACCAGTTAGCTGTAACTGGAATGACCCAAAATAATTCACCATCTTATTTCGTATCCTACGATGAGACAACAGGTGAGTTTGGTTTTAGTCCAATGCCTTTGGCAGGGACTTCAGGTTCATCTGGTGTTAGTGCCACGGGTGCTAACTACTATGGTTCATTCAGCGATTCAACAACACAAGTTGTTTCTGCGGCAAACACACCAACTGAGATTACTTACAACACAACCGAAATTTCTAATCATATTAGTGTTGTAAACAATTCACAAATAAAATTTGATTATACTGGTGTATATGAGGTAGGTTACTCTTTACAAGTTGAAAAAACGCAAGGTGGTTCTCAGGCGGATGTTCATATTTTTGTTAGAAAAAACGGTACTGATATTGTTAGAACAGACTCTATTTTAGGTTTGGTTTCAAACTCAGTTAAACAATTACCTTTCGTTTCTTTAATTTTAGATTTAAATGCTAATGATTATCTTGAGATTTTATTCGCCTCTGCTTCCGATCACGTACAAATAACAGCTGTTCCAGCTAGTGCATCACCGTTGGATCACCCAGCAGCCCCATCAATAATCGTTGTTGCCAAACAAATAGGTTTATTATTACAAGGGGATTCTGGGCATTCAGGTTCTTCAGGAACTTCTGGATCCGCTGGTACAAGCGGTTCTACTGGTACTGATGGTACTTCAGGTTTAAGTGGTAGCAATGGTTCTTCAGGTATTTCAGGTTCTTCTGGTGAAGATGGATCTTCAGGAACAAGTGGAGAAAGCGGTTCTAACGGGTCTTCGGGTATTTCAGGTTCATCTGGTCAAGATGGTTCTTCAGGTGTAAGTGGTTCTTCTGGTTCTGACGGTAGCTCAGGAACATCTGGTTCTTCAGGTATTGACGGTGCTAGTGGTATAAGTGGTATTTCAGGAACAAGTGGTTCTGATGGTATTTCTGGTACTTCAGGTCAATCAGGTTCTAATGGTTCATCGGGTGTAAGCGGTGAAAGTGGATCTGATGGTTCTTCAGGAACATCTGGTATAAGCGGTTCTGATGGTTCTTCAGGTATAAGTGGAGTAAGCGGTTCCGATGGTTCTTCAGGAACTTCAGGTGTAAGTGGGTCGGATGGATCTTCTGGGATATCTGGTGTTTCTGGATCGAATGGTTCTTCAGGAACAAGCGGTGAAAGCGGTTCCGATGGTTCTTCAGGCATAAGTGGTATTTCTGGATCAGATGGTAGTTCAGGAACTTCAGGTGAATCGGGCTCTGATGGTTCTTCAGGAACAAGTGGAGAAAGCGGTTCTAACGGTTCATCTGGTATAAGCGGCGAAAGTGGTTCTGATGGTTCTTCTGGTTTAAGTGGTTCATCGGGTTCAAATGGTTTATCTGGTGCTTCGGGTTCATCTGGATCTGATGGTTCTTCAGGTATAAGTGGTGAGTCAGGTACATCGGGTTCTTCTGGTAGTTCAGGGGAGTCTGGATCTGATGGTTCTTCAGGTATAAGTGGTGTAAGCGGTTCCGATGGTTCTTCAGGATCAAGCGGTCTAGATGGTGTTAACGGTGTTAGTGGTGTATCAGGATCATCGGGAACAAGTGGTTTTTCTGGTGTTGATGGTACCGCTGGTACAAGTGGTAATAGTGGTTCTGATGGTTCTTCAGGAACTTCAGGTATAAGTGGGTCGGATGGTTCTTCGGGGTTATCTGGTTCTTCAGGTAGTGATGGATCTTCTGGGGTATCTGGATCTTCTGGTTCCGATGGTTCTTCTGGTTTAAGCGGATCTTCTGGTTCCGATGGTTCTTCTGGTTTAAGCGGATCTTCTGGTAGTAACGGTTCTTCAGGGACAAGTGGTTCTTCAGGTATTGACGGTGCTAGTGGTATAAGTGGTATTTCAGGGACAAGTGGTTCTGATGGATCTTCAGGTGTTTCAGGTGGATCTGGGTCAGACGGTTCTTCAGGAACTTCTGGTGAGTCTGGTTCTAACGGTTCATCAGGTGTTTCTGGTCAATCTGGTTCATCAGGTTCTAACGGTTCTTCTGGTATAAGTGGTTCTTCTGGATCTGATGGTTCTTCTGGTATAAGTGGTTCTTCTGGATCAAATGGTTCTTTTGGAACAAGTGGCGAAAGCGGCTCAAACGGTAGTTCGGGTATTTCGGGTGAATCTGGATCTGATGGTAGTTCGGGAACTTCAGGTGTAAGCGGCTCAAATGGGTCAAGTGGTGAATCTGGCCAATCAGGATCGGATGGTTCTAGTGGTATAAGTGGTTCATCTGGCTCAAACGGATCATCTGGTCAATCAGGATCAGACGGTTCTAGTGGTTTAAGCGGATCCTCTGGATCTAATGGTTCATCTGGTGTGAGTGGTTCTTCGGGTAGTGATGGATCTTCTGGGGTATCTGGTTCATCAGGATCTGACGGATCAGCTGGCCGATCAGGTTCTTCTGGATCAAATGGTTCATCGGGTGTAAGTGGGTCATCAGGTAGTGATGGTTCTTCTGGTTTAAGTGGATTTAGTGGATCAGATGGTTCTTCAGGAACTTCTGGTATAAGCGGATCAGATGGTAGTTCAGGTACTTCTGGGACATCAGGTATTGATGGTGCTAGTGGTATTTCTGGTATTTCAGGAACAAGTGGTTCTGATGGTTCTTCAGGTGTTTCGGGGTCGAATGGATCTTCGGGTGCTTCTGGATCAACTGGATCAAATGGTTCTTCTGGTAACAGCGGATCTTCTGGATCTGATGGTTCTTCTGGTAACAGCGGATCTTCTGGATCGAATGGTTCATCAGGTATTTCGGGTTCATCAGGTAGTGACGGATCCTCAGGTACAAGTGGTGAAAGCGGTTCAAACGGTTCTAGTGGTATAAGTGGTATTTCAGGTAGTGATGGTTCTTCTGGAACAAGTGGCGAAAGCGGCTCAAATGGTTCTAGTGGTATAAGTGGTATTTCAGGTTCCGATGGTTCTTCAGGATCAAGCGGTGAATCTGGTTCTTCTGGTAACAGTGGATCTTCAGGTTCTAACGGTTCTTCTGGTACATCTGGTTCTTCAGGATCAAGCGGTGAGTCTGGTTCTAATGGTTCTTCAGGTATTTCTGGTGAATCTGGATCATCAGGTAGTGATGGTTCTTCAGGGCTTTCGGGTGTTAACGGTGTTAGTGGTGTATCGGGATCTTCAGGGACTTCAGGTTTCTCTGGTGTTGATGGTACCGCTGGTACAAGTGGTAATAGTGGTTCCGATGGTTCTTCAGGAACAAGCGGGTTATCTGGTTCATCTGGATCAGATGGTAGTTCAGGTGTAAGTGGTTCATCAGGTAGCGATGGATCTTCTGGGGTATCTGGTTCATCAGGATCTGACGGTTCTTCAGGAACTTCAGGTATAAGTGGTGAAAGTGGTTCTTCAGCAAGCTCTGGTTCTTCTGGATCAGACGGATCTTCTGGTACATCTGGTATTTCAGGTAGTGATGGTTCAAACGGTAGTTCGGGTATTTCTGGATCATCTGGATCAAACGGATCTTCAGGGACAAGTGGTTCTTCAGGTATTGATGGTGCTAGTGGTATTTCTGGTGTTTCAGGTACCTCAGGATCAGATGGTTCTTTTGGTACAAGTGGCGAAAGTGGTATTTCGGGTTCATCAGGTAGTGACGGATCCTCAGGTACAAGTGGTGAAAGTGGTTCAAACGGTAGTTCAGGTTTGTCTGGTTCATCTGGTTCTGATGGTTCTTCAGGAACATCTGGTAATAGCGGGTCTTCAGCGTCTTCAGGTACAAGTGGTGAAAGTGGGTCAACGGGGTCAAACGGTTCTTCAGGTTTATCTGGTTCTTCAGGTTCTGATGGTTCTTCAGGAACAAGTGGTGAAAGCGGATTCTCTGGTTCTTCAGCAAGTTCAGGTTCATCGGGTAGTGATGGGTCTTCTGGAACATCTGGATTTAGCGGCTCATCGGGATCAGACGGTTCTTCTGGTACATCTGGATTTAGTGGTTCAGCTGGTTCATCAGCAAGCTCTGGTTCATCAGGAAGCGATGGTTCTTCGGGAACAAGTGGATTGAGTGGTTCTTCAGCATCTTCGGGTTCTGATGGGTCTTCAGGAACTTCAGGTATAAGTGGCGAAAGCGGTTCATCGGCAAGCTCTGGTTCTTCTGGTAGTGATGGGTCTTCTGGTACATCTGGATTTAGTGGTTCAGCTGGTTCATCAGGAAGCGATGGTTCTTCGGGTATTTCTGGCCAATCTGGTTCTTCAGGTTCAGATGGTTCTTCAGGATCAAGCGGCTTGGATGGTGTTAATGGTGTGTCGGGAGTTTCAGGTTCTGACGGTACATCAGGTTTCTCTGGTGTTGATGGTACCGCTGGTACAAGTGGTTTAAGTGGTTCATCGGGTTCTTCTGGATCGGATGGTTCTTCAGGGTCATCAGGTATTTCAGGTGAGTCTGGTTCTTCAGCAAGTTCAGGTTCTTCAGGTAGTGATGGATCTTCTGGTATAAGTGGTTCTGCTGGTTCTTCAGCGTCTTCAGGATCTTCGGGTTCTGATGGTTCATCTGGAACAAGTGGATTGAGTGGTTCTTCAGCTAGTTCTGGCACATCAGGTTCTTCAGCTAGTTCTGGATCGGATGGTAGTTCAGGTACAAGTGGTATCTCAGGTGAGTCTGGTTCTTCAGCATCTTCTGGTTCATCTGGATCTGATGGTTCTTCGGGATTGAGTGGGTCTTCTGGTAGTTCAGCATCTTCAGGTTCATCTGGATCTGATGGTTCTTCAGGTACATCAGGTATAAGTGGTTCAGCTGGTTCATCGGCATCTTCAGGTGTAAGTGGTTCATCTGGATCGGATGGTAGTTCAGGTGTAAGCGGATCATCGGGTAGTGATGGTTCTTCAGGAACTTCTGGGACATCAGGTATTGACGGTGCTAGTGGTGTAAGTGGTATTTCAGGAACAAGCGGTAGTGATGGTTCTTCAGGTACAAGTGGTGAAAGCGGTAGTGATGGTTCTTCAGGTACAAGTGGTTTAAGTGGCTCTTCAGCATCTTCAGGTAGTGATGGTTCTTCAGGAACATCAGGATTTAGTGGGTCCGATGGTTCTTCAGGTTTAAGTGGATCCTCTGGATCTAATGGTTCATCGGGTGTGAGCGGTTCAACTGGCTCCGCTGGTACGTCTGGTCAATCGGGTTCTACGGGTTCTTCAGGAACAAGTGGTGAAAGTGGATCAACAGGGTCAAATGGTTCTTCTGGTATAAGCGGATCTTCAGGTAGTGATGGTTCTTCAGGAACATCAGGATTTAGTGGATCTTCGGCGTCTTCAGGTATAAGTGGCTCTTCGGGTTCTGACGGTTCTTCAGGAACATCAGGATTTAGCGGGTCTTCAGCATCAAGCGGCTCTTCAGGTTCTGATGGTTCTTCAGGAACAAGTGGTGAAAGCGGATTCTCTGGTTCTTCAGCATCTTCTGGGTCTTCTGGTAGTGATGGGTCTTCAGGGACAAGTGGTATCTCAGGTTCTTCTGGTTCTGATGGTTCTTCAGGAACTTCAGGATTTAGTGGTTCTTCAGCATCTTCAGGAACTTCAGGATTTAGTGGATCGGATGGTTCTTCTGGTACCTCTGGATTTAGCGGTAGTGACGGATCAAACGGTTCTTCGGGTATTTCTGGTTCTTCTGGTTCTTCAGCATCTTCAGGTTCATCTGGATCTGACGGTTCTTCGGGAACTTCAGGTTTAAGTGGATCATCAGCATCCTCAGGAACTTCAGGTTCTTCTGGCTCTGAGGGTTCTTCAGGAACTTCAGGTATAAGTGGTTTATCTGGTTCTTCAGCATCTTCGGGTTCTTCAGGAAGCGATGGTTCTTCAGGAACAAGTGGTGAAAGTGGTTCATCCGCTTCTTCAGGTACATCTGGATCTAGTGGTTCAAGCGCATCTTCTGGTAACAGTGGATCTTCAGGTTCTGACGGTTCTTCAGGTATAAGCGGTTCGTCTGGTTCTGATGGTTCTTCAGGATCAAGTGGTTTAGACGGTGTTAATGGTGTTAGTGGTGTTAGTGGTAGTGATGGTACATCAGGTTTCTCTGGTGTTGATGGTACTGCTGGTACAAGTGGATTGAGCGGATCAAATGGATCATCAGGGTCTTCTGGTTCAAGCGGATCGGACGGATCATCTGGTTCTAGCGGATCATCAGGTTCTTCAGGAACAAGCGGATCATCAGCATCTAGTGGTTCTTCAGCAACTTCTGGGACATCAGGGTCTTCAGCATCTAGTGGTTCTTCAGCAACTTCTGGGACATCAGGGTCTTCAGGAACAAGCGGATCATCAGCATCTAGTGGTTCTTCAGCAACTTCTGGTACATCAGGTTCTGCTGGTACATCAGGTTCTTCGGCATCTGCTGGTACAGCTGGATCATCTGGTACATCAGGTTCTTCAGCATCTGCTGGAACAAGTGGTTCTTCAGGAACAAGTGGTTCAACTGGTACATCAGGTTCTTCTGGTTTATCAAGTTCATCAGCGTTAAGCGGTACATCAGGTTCTTCAGGATCTTCGGGATCCGCTGGTACATCAGGTTTATCAGGGTTTGGTTGTTATACTTTACCTTACATTTGGGGCTTTGATCCAGACGTACCTGCCAATGGTGAAATAATTAGTCAAAACGGTACGTTAGGTACTTTGGTAACTAGCTTTAAGATAAGTGACATCGATGTTAATGGTATAGATCGTGATTTGTTGTTAGACGCAATTTCAGTTGGTTCTCAAATAACAATTAACGGTTATGTTTATACCGTAACATCTAATGTAGATTCTGGAAGTTACCACACATTTAATGTGTCGTTTGTAGAGGGTCCTTTGGATGCATCGCCAGCACCAGGAACACCTACAACATTATATTTCTGTGCGAGTTTAGGTAGTGGTTCTTCAGGTACTTCAGGTTCTTCTGGCACTTCAGGTACATCAGGAACATCAGGTTCTTCTGGTTTAAGTTCATCTTCAGGAACAAGTGGTTCATCTGCGACTTCTGGGACATCAGGAACTTCTGGTAGCTCAGCATCTTCTGGTACATCAGGTTCTTCAGGAACAAGCGGTTCATCCGCAACTTCAGGAACATCTGGTTCATCCGCAACTTCAGGAACAAGTGGTTCTTCAGGAACAAGTGGATCATCAGCATCATCTGGTACATCTGGTACATCAGGTTCTAGTACAAGTTCTGGAACATCTGGTTCATCTGGAACAAGTGGTAGTACGGGTACAGCTGGTTCATCTGGTTTATCAAGTTCATCAGCGTTGAGTGGTACATCAGGTTCATCAGGTTCATCAGGTTCCGCTGGAACATCTGGTTTATCAGGCTTTGGTTGTTTCTCATTATCTTACATTTGGGGCTTTGATCCAGACGTACCTGCCAATGGTGAAATAGTTAGCCAAAATGGTTCACTGGGTAGTTTTGTTACAAGTATTAAAGTAAGTGATATTGATGTTAATGGCATAAATCGTGACGCGATATTAGACGCATTATCAATCGGATCTCAAATAACAATTAATGGTTATGTTTATACCGTATCATCTAATGTGGATTCTGGTAGTCATCATACATTTAACGTATCATATGTTTCAGGACCAGCAGACTCGTCACCAGCACCAGGAACACCTACAACATTAGAACTTTGTGTTTCTTTAGGTAGTGGTTCTTCTGGTTCGTCAGGTTCTTCTGGTACTTCAGGAACTTCTGGTTCGTCAGGTTCTTCTGGTACTTCGGGTGTGGCTGGTTTATCTGGTTTATCTAGATCTTCTGGTACATCAGGTTCTTCTGGAACTTCTGGTAGCTCAGGAACTTCTGGTAGTTCAGCATCTTCAGGAACAAGTGGTTCTTCAGGAACTTCTGGTAGCTCAGCATCTTCGGGAACATCAGCATCTTCAGGTACAAGTGGTTCTAGTGGGTCAACTGGTACAAACGGTACCGCTGGTCAATCAGCGCTTTCTAGATCTTCAGGAACTTCAGGTTCATCTGGAACATCTGGTACAACTGGTATTGATGGTGTTAGTGGTGTAAATGGTACTAGTGGTTTATCTGGTACATCTGGTTCAACTGGTACAAACGGTACATCAGGGGTATCAGCATCTTCAGGAACAAGTGGTTCTTCAGGTTCTTCAGCATCTTCTGGAACTTCTGGGTCATCTGGTTCTTCAGCAACAAGTGGTACATCTGGATCAAGCGGATCATCAGCTTCTTCAGGTACTTCTGGTAGTTCAGGTTTGGCGAGTTCTTCAGCAACTTCAGGAACAAGTGGTTCTTCAGGATCGACTGGATCTAACGGTACTGCGGGTGCTTCTGGTTTAGCAGCTTCTTCAGGTACATCTGGGTCTTCTGGATCCACAGGTACAAATGGTACATCAGGAGCGTCAGCTTCTTCAGGAACTTCAGGTTCATCAGGATCGTCCGCATCTTCAGGAACTTCAGGATCATCTGGTTTATCTGGTAGTTCAGCTTCTTCAGGAACATCTGGTTCTAGCGGTAGCACTGGTTCTGCTGGTACAAGTGGTAATTCATTGTCTTCAGGTACATCTGGTTCTAGTGGTACCTCAGGTTCTTCAGCGTCTTCAGGTACATCTGGTTCTAGTGGTACCTCAGGTTCATCCGCTCTAAGTGCATCTTCAGGAACTTCTGGTTCATCTGGTAGTTCAGCATCTTCAGGTACAGCTGGATCTTCTGGCGCATCAGGGTTAAGCGGATCAAGTGGTTCTTCCGCTTCATCTGGTAGCACTGGTTCTGCTGGTACAAGTGGTAATTCATTGTCTTCAGGAACTTCAGGTTCATCTGGAACAAGTGGTTCTTCAGGAACAAGTGGTACATCAGGTTCATCTGCTCTAAGCGCAAGCTCAGGAACATCTGGATCTAGTGGTTCAACTGGTACTGCTGGTACGATTGGTTCTTCTTCATTAAGCGCATCTTCGGGTACATCTGGTTCTTCGGGAACAAGTGGTACATCAGGTATTGATGGTGATAATGGCGTAAGTAAGGTATCCGCTACCTCTGGTACAAGTGGTACTTCTGGTTCAACTGGTTCAACTGGTACAGCTGGTGCTGCTGGTAATAGCGGTTCTTCAGCAACTTCTGGTACATCGGGTTCAACAGGTACTTCAGGTAGTTCAGCATTAAGTGGTTCAGCGGGTTCTTCAGCATCTTCAGGTACATCAGGATCTTCGGGTTCTAATGGTACTTCTGGTGTTGCGGGCGCTTCTGGTGTTTCAGCTTCATCTGGTTCATCTGGTTCATCTGGATCTAAAGGTACTTCTGGTACGAGTGGTGAATCTTCTTCATCAGGGTCTTCAGGAACAAGTGGATCGGCTGGTACATCAGGAACTTCAGGTTCATCTGCTTTATCTAGTTCTTCAGGTACATCTGGTTCTTCTGGATCAACAGGTTCTGCGGGTACATCTGGTTCTTCAAACGCTTCAGCTTCTTCAGGAACTTCTGGTACATCTGGTTCTACAGGTACATCTGGTTCTGCTGGTTCATCTTCATTAAGTGCGAGCTCAGGGACTTCAGGAACATCGGGTTCTAGTGGTTCTTCTGGTACAGAAGGTTCTTCAGGAAGATCAGCGGCTTCAGGTTCTTCAGGTACATCTGGATCTTCTGGTAGCACAGGTTCTGCGGGTACTTCTGGCTCATCATTGTCTTCAGGTACAAGTGGTTCTGCTGGTACATCAGGTTCATCAGCTTCTTCGGGTACATCTGGTTCTAGTGGTTTAGCTAGTTCTTCAGGTACGTCAGGATCTTCAGGATCTACAGGTACTGCTGGTACGATTGGTTCTTCTTCATTAAGCGCATCTTCGGGTACGAGTGGATCTAGTGGTAGCACTGGTACAGCTGGTTCTGCTGGTTCTTCTTCACTAAGTGCTAGTTCAGGAACTTCAGGAACCTCTGGTTCTACTGGTACTGCTGGTACAATCGGAGCATCAGCTTTAAGCGCATCTTCAGGTACATCTGGTTCATCAGGTACATCTGGATCTGGTGGTACTTATGGTGGTAGTTCATTATCTGGTTCATCAGGTACATCTGGATCTAGTGGTTCTTCTGGTACATCTGGTATAAGTGGTAATGTTGGTACAAACGGTACTTACGTTAACGTTAATGTAACTGCGCCAGTAACTGGTGGTGGTGCTTTATCATCTGATGTAACAGTTGGTCTTGATATTAACGGCGCAACACAAAACGGTGTATTTATTTGGGACGCAGCTAATAATAGGTTTGAAGTATTATCTGACTTTACATATAACTCAACATACAATGCGTTAGGATTGGGTATATACTCGATGATGTTGTCTGATAAAGGTTCGTCTAACTCGGGTGGTTTGGCGCTTCTAAAGGCAATTGATAACAGTGGTAACAATATACTTGGTATGTTCGTTGATTACGTTATTGAAAACGTTACTAGTGGTGGGTTTAGAGCTGGTACATTAAGATCAACACACACTGGTGGGGTAACAGCTTATGATGAAACTTCAACTGGTGATGTTGGTGGTACAACAAATGGTTTAAGATTATTAACAGATGTTTCTGGTAGTAATTTTAGACTATTAGCTAACAACGCAGACTCATCCACATACAATATAACGTTTAGTATAAAATTAATCACAAAATAATCCATAATTATCGGAGTTTTTTAAGGAAAAAATATATTTATAGATAAGTAATAATTTAAGGAAGCAAAATGGCAAACGAACATATTATAAGAAGTGGTATTTTTGGAAAAAATGTTGATGAGAACACATCCCCATCGCATTACGTTTCATTTGACCCAGCATCGGGGGAATTCACCTACACATCATTAACATCAGGAACATCGGGTACCGCGGGAACATCAGGGGTTTCTGGTATAAGTGGTACTTCGGGATCTTCCGCGTCTTCAGGGACATCTGGGACCACTGGTAATAGTGGTTTAAGTAGAACAAGTGGCTCATCAGGTACAAGCGGTTCTTCAGGAACCGATGGTCAATCTGGGTTATCAAGATCTTCAGGTACATCTGGATCTTCTGGTAGCACAGGTACATCTGGCACAATAGGTGCTTCAGCTTTAAGCGCATCTTCAGGAACAAGTGGTTCTAGTGGATCAACTGGTACGGCTGGTGCATCAGGTGGTAGTAATTCTTCAGGAACATCTGGATCTTCAGGATCGACTGGTTCTGCTGGTACAGCTGGCTCTTCAAATGTGTCCGCTTCTTCAGGTACAAGTGGATCTTCAGGATCGACTGGTACATCTGGTTCGGCTGGTAATAGCGGTTCGTCAGCTTCTTCAGGAACAAGTGCATCTTCTGGGTCAACTGGTACATCTGGTTCTGCTGGTTTAGCTGGTAGCTCAGCATCTTCAGGAACAAGTGGTTCATCTGGTTCTACAGGTACTGATGGTCAATCTGGTTTATCAAGGTCTTCAGGAACAAGTGGTTCATCTGGTTCTACAGGTACTAATGGTACTATTGGATCTTCGGCTCTAAGCGCATCTTCTGGTACATCTGGATCTAGTGGTTCAACTGGTACAGCGGGTACTGCTGGTGCCTCGGGTGCTAGTAATTCATCAGGAACATCTGGTAGTTCTGGATCGACTGGTACGTCTGGATCTAGCGGTGCCTCTGCATCTTCTAATAGTTCTGGCTCTTCAGGTACATCAGGATCAACTGGTAGTGCGGGTAGTGCGGGTTTATCAGCTTCTTCTGGTTCTTCAGGAACATCGGGTAGTTCAGCATCTTCAGGAACAAGTGGTTCTAGTGGTACATCAGGTTCATCAGCTTTAAGTGGGGCTTCAGCTTCTTCAGGAACATCTGGATCGAGCGGATCAACTGGTACTTCAGGTTCATCGGGTCTAAGTGGTTCTGCTGGTTCTTCTGCGTCCTCAGGTACAAGTGCTTCTTCGGGGTCAACTGGTACTTCAGGGTCAGCGGGTCTAAGTGGTTCTGCTGGTTCTTCAGCAACAAGTGGTTCTTCAGGATCAACAGGTACATCAGGATCTTCAGGTCTTTCTGGTAATAGTGGTTCTTCAGCATCTTCAGGAACAAGTGGTTCTTCAGCATCTTCAGGAACTTCAGGTAGTTCTGGTTTAGCTGGTAGTTCAGCAAGTTCAGGTACAAGCGCATCTTCAGGATCGACTGGTTCTGCTGGTACGTCTGGTAACGCTGGTAGTAGTGGGTCTTCAGCATCTTCAGGTACAAGTGGTTCATCTGGATCGACTGGTACTGCTGGTTCAGCTGGAGCTTCAAATACATCAAATTCTTCTGGTACGTCAGGTACTAGCGGATCTTCAGGTTCAACAGGTTCTGCTGGTACCGCGGGTTCATCAAACGCTTCAGCTTCCTCAGGAACGTCTGGATCAAGCGGTAGTACAGGTACAGCTGGTTCAGCTGGTGCTTCTGGTAATAGTGGTTCTTCAGCAACTTCAGGAACATCAGGTTCTTCTGGTTCATCTGGTACAGAGGGTTCTTCAGGTAGATCTGCCGCTTCAGGTTCTTCAGGAACAAGTGGTTCATCAGGTTCTACGGGTACAGCTGGTTCTTCTGGGTTGGCTAACTCATCAGGTTCTTCAGGTACATCTGGTAGTTCTGGTACAAGTGGTAGTGATGGTAATAGCGGATTGAGCAAATCTTCAGGAACATCTGGATCGAGTGGGTCAACGGGTACAGCGGGTACAGATGGCCAATCTGGTTTATCTAGATCTTCAGGTACGTCTGGTTCTAGTGGATCAACTGGTACTTCAGGTTCATCGGCTTTAAGTGGTTCTGCGGGTAGTTCAGCTACTTCAGGTACATCTGGTAGTTCAGGTTCTAATGGTTCTTCGGGTGCATCAACATCTTCAGGTACATCAGGTTCAAGCGCATCTTCAGGATCAACTGGTACATCAGGTAGCACAGGTACATCTGGTTCTGCTGGTTTAGCTGGTTCTTCAGCTTCTTCAGGAACTTCAGGTTCATCTGGTTCTACTGGTACATCAGGTTCATCAGCTTTAAGCGGGGCCTCAGCATCTTCAGGTACAAGCGGTTCTAGTGGATCAACTGGTACAAATGGTACTTCAGGTAATAGTAATAGTTCAGGAACTTCAGGTTCTAGCGGATCTTCAGCAACTTCTGGTACGTCTGGTAGTTCTGGATCTTCAGGTACAAGCGGTTCTAGTGCAAATAGTGGGTCAAGCGGTTCTTCAGCAACAAGTGGAACATCAGGATCAACTGGTTCTAATGGTACTTCAGGTGCTTCTGGTAATAGTGGTTCTTCAGCAACAAGCGGAAGCTCAGCGACATCAGGAACAAGTGGTTCTGCTGGTAGTTCAGCAGTAAGTGGTTCTGCTGGTAGTTCGGGCACCTCAGCAACAAGCGGAACAGGTGGTAGCTCAGGTTTATCGGCTTCATCTGGATCTTCGGGTTCAAGTGCATCTTCAGGTACATCTGGTTCTTCAGGTTTAAGTTCATCAAGTGGTTCTTCAGCATCTTCTGGTACGTCTGGATCTACGGGTTCAAACGGTACTTCAGGTGTTGCTGGTAATAGTGGTTTGAGTAGAACAAGCGGGACTTCAGGGTCTTCAGGTACGTCTGGTTCTAATGGTACAGATGGCCAATCTGGTTTATCTAGATCTTCAGGTACAAGTGGTTCATCAGGTACTTCTGGTTCTGCTGGTACAGATGGTCAATCTGGTTTATCAAGGTCTTCAGGTACAAGTGGTTCTAGCGGATCAACTGGTACAAATGGTACTTCAGGTGCATCAGCATCTTCAGGTACGTCTGGTTCGGCAGGGTCATCGGCAACAAGCGGAACTTCAGGTTCAGCGGGTAGTTCGGCAACTTCTGGTTCATCAGGCGCGTCAGCATCTTCAGCAACCTCAGGAACTTCAGGTTCAAGTGCATCTTCAGGTACATCTGGCTCTTCAGGTTTAAGTGCGGCTAGTGGCTCAAGCGGTTCTTCGGCGAGTTCAGGAACTTCTGGTTCAGCTGGTTCTAATGGAACAAGCGGTAACTCTGGTAATAGTGGTTCTTCAGCAACAAGTGGTACATCTGGATCTACAGGATCTAATGGTACGGCTGGTCAATCTGGTAATAGTGGTTCTTCAGGAACAAGCGGGTCAAGTGCATCTTCAGGAACATCTGGATCTTCTGGTTCAAGTGCATCTTCAGGAACATCTGGATCTTCAGGCGCTTCGGCTTCTTCAGCAACTTCAGGAACATCTGGGTCATCCGCTTCTAGTGGTACTTCAGGTAGTGCTGGTAGTGCTGGTTTATCGGCTTCTTCAGGTAGTTCAGCAACCTCTGGAACTTCGGGATCAACTGGTACATCAGGTAGTTCTGGGTTAAGTTCATCTAGTGGTTCTTCAGCATCTTCTGGTACGTCTGGATCTAGTGGTTCTAACGGTACCTCAGGTGTAGCTGGTGGTTCAGGTTTGTCTAGAACTTCAGGAACATCTGGTTCTTCAGGTTCAACTGGTACATCGGGTACAGATGGTCAATCAGGTTTATCAAGATCTTCTGGTACATCTGGTTCCTCAGGATCAACTGGTTCTGCTGGTACTGATGGTAACTCTGGTTTAAGTAGATCTTCAGGGTCTTCTGGTACATCAGGTTCTTCTGGTAGTACTGGTACAAGTGGTTCTAGCGCAAATAGTGGTTCAAGTGGATCGGCTGGTACTTCAGCAACCTCAGGAACTTCAGGTTCTTCTGGTTCAAGTGCAAGTTCTGGTACCGCTGGTTCTTCAGGTAATAGTAATAGTTCGGGAACTTCAGGTTCTTCAGGTAGCTCAGCAACGAGTGGTACAAGTGGGTCTAGTGGATCTAATGGTACTTCAGGTTTGAGTGCAAATAGTGGTTCTTCAGCAACAAGTGGTACTTCAGGTTCTGCTGGTAGTACTGGTTCTAACGGAACAAGTGGTAACTCTGGTAATAGTGGTTCTTCAGCAACAAGTGGTACTTCAGGTTCTGCTGGTAGTACTGGTACATCTGGTTCTTCAGGATTAAGTTCATCGAGCGGTTCTTCAGCAACAAGTGGTACTTCGGGTTCTGCTGGTTCTAATGGTACAGCTGGGGCTGCTGGTAATAGTGGTTCTTCAGCAACTAGCGGTACATCTGGTTCTAGTGGATCAACTGGTTCAACTGGTACTTCTGGCGTGGCTGGTGGTTCTGGTTTATCAAGAACTTCTGGTACATCAGGTTCTTCAGGAACTTCTGGTTCTAACGGTACTGATGGTAATAGTGGATTATCTAGAACTTCAGGAACAAGCGGTTCATCTGGATCTGCTGGTACTGACGGTAACTCTGGTTTGAGCAAATCTTCAGGTTCTTCTGGAACATCTGGTTCCTCAGGATCAACAGGTACAAGCGGTTCTAGTGCAAATAGTGGATCATCAGCTTCTTCTGGTAGTTCCGCAACTTCGGGAACTTCAGGGTCTTCTGGTTTAAGTTCATCAAGTGGTTCAGCTGGTTCTTCTGGTAGTTCGGCAACTTCTGGTACTTCAGGTTCATCAGCTTCTTCAGGTACATCTGGATCTTCAGGTGCGTCAGCATCTTCAGCTTCTTCAGGTACATCTGGTTCATCTGGTTCTTCAGGAACAAGTGGTTCATCAGGTTTGAGTGCAAATAGTGGTTCAGCTGGTTCTTCAGCAACTTCAGGTACATCTGGTTCTACTGGTTCTAACGGTACATCTGGTTTATCGGGTAATAGTGGTTCGTCAGCATCTTCAGCAACTTCAGGTACGTCAGGATCAACTGGTTCTGCTGGTACTTCTGGTAATGCTGGTAATAGTGGTTTATCTAGAACTTCAGGAACGTCTGGTTCTTCAGGTTCAACTGGTTCTGCTGGTACGGATGGTCAATCTGGTTTGTCTAAATCTTCAGGAACATCTGGATCGAGCGGATCAACTGGTACTTCTGGTACAGACGGTAATTCAGGTTTGAGTAGATCTTCTGGTACATCAGGTTCATCTGGTTCTTCAGGTACTGATGGTAATTCTGGTTTATCAAGATCTTCAGGGACATCAGGTAGCTCAGGATCGACTGGTTCTTCAGGTTCATCGGGTCTAAGTGGTTCTTCAGCATCCGCTGGTACTTCAGGTTCATCGGGATCAGCTGGTTCTAATGGAACAAGCGGTAACTCTGGTAATAGTGGTTCTTCAGCAAGTTCAGGTACGTCAGGATCAACAGGTTCAAATGGTACAGCTGGTCAATCTGGTTTAAGTGGTTCTGCTGGTTCTTCAGCAACTTCAGGTACATCAGGATCAACTGGTACATCTGGTTCATCGGGTTTAAGCGCTGCTTCTGGCTCATCAGCAACTTCAGGTACGTCAGGATCAACGGGTACTAACGGTACGGCTGGTGCTTCTGGTAATAGTGGTTCTTCAGGAACATCAGGATCAACTGGTTCTAACGGAACAAATGGTCAATCTGGTTTAAGCGGTTCAGCTGGTTCTTCAGCATCTTCTGGTACTTCTGGTTCTACTGGTTCTTCAGGTACAAGTGGTAACGCAGGTTTGAGTGGTTTATCTAGAACTTCAGGAACAAGCGGTTCATCTGGATCTGCTGGTACAGACGGTCAATCAGCTCTAAGTGATACATCAGGTACATCTGGTACTTCAGGTTCAACTGGTACATCGGGTACTGATGGTCAATCTGGTTTGAGTAGATCTTCAGGTACATCAGGGTCAGCTGGGTCAGCTGGTTCTAATGGAACAAGCGGTAACTCTGGTAATAGTGGTTCTTCAGCAACAAGTGGTACATCTGGTTCTGCTGGTTCAACTGGTACTAATGGTACCTCGGGTAATGCTGGTAATAGTGGATTATCTTCTACCTCAGGAACAAGCGGTTCTGCTGGTTCTAATGGTACAAACGGTGTGGCGGGTGTTAGTGGTTTATCTACTACATCAGGTTCGTCAGGATCTTCTGGTACTTCGGGTTCTAAAGGTAGTGATGGTACTGCTGGTGTTAGTGGTGCTTCGGCATCTTCAGCAACAAGTGGAACATCTGGTTCTACGGGATCTAATGGTACAAGTGGTCAATCAGGTTTAAGTGGTTCTGCTGGTTCTTCAGCATCTTCAGGTACTTCAGGATCAACTGGATCAACTGGTACCTCAGGTGTAGCTGGTGGTTCTGGTTTATCTAGAACTTCAGGAACAAGCGGATCATCTGGTACTTCTGGTTCTAATGGTACAGACGGTAATTCAGGTTTATCTAGAACTTCAGGAACAAGTGGTTCTTCTGGATCGACTGGTACTGATGGTCAATCTGGTTTGAGTAGAACAAGTGGTACATCGGGTTCATCTGGTTCTTCAGGTACAGACGGTAATTCAGGTTTAAGTAGATCTTCGGGTTCTTCAGGGACATCTGGTTCAAGTGGTTCTTCAGGATCAGAAGGTACTTCAGGAAGATCCGCAGCTTCTGGTTCGTCAGGGACATCTGGTTCTTCAGGATCAAACGGTTCTAATGGTACATCGGGTGCTGCTGGTAATAGTGGGTTATCCGCAACAAGTGGAACAGCTGGATCTTCAGGTTCTAATGGTTCTAATGGAACAAGCGGTAACGCTGGTAATAGTGGTTTATCAGCAACTTCTGGAACAGCTGGTTCAGCGGGATCTAATGGAACAAATGGTGTTGCTGGTAACAGTGGTTTATCCGCTTTAAGTGGGTCATCAGGTTCTTCAGGTACAAATGGTTCTAATGGCGTTGCTGGTAATATAGGTGCTTCAGCACTAAGTGGTTCATCAGGATCAACAGGTACTTCAGGTACAAGTGGTAACGCAGGTTTGAGTGGTTTATCTAGAACTTCTGGAACTTCAGCTTCTAGTGGATCAACTGGTACTTCAGGTACTGACGGTCAATCCGCTTTAAGTGATACATCAGGTACTTCTGGAACTTCAGGTTCATCTGGTTCTTCAGGTACAGACGGTAATTCAGGTTTAAGTAGATCTTCGGGTTCTTCAGGGACATCTGGTTCAAGTGGTTCTAACGGAACAAACGCTCAATCTGGTTTAAGTGGTTCCGCTGGTTCTTCAGCAACTTCAGGGACATCTGGTTCTACTGGTTCTAATGGTACGGCTGGTGCTGCTGGTAACAGTGGTTTGAGTGCTAATTCAGGTTCTTCTGGATCAACTGGTACAAACGGTACAATTGGTATGAACGGTAACGCTGGTGCAAGCGGTGCGTCTGGTACTTCAGGATCAACAGGTTCTGCTGGTACTTCAGGTATGAGTATGGCTCCAGGTGCCTCAGGTGCTTCAGGAACATCTGGTTCTTCAGGAACAGCTGGTTCTAACGGTACTTCAGGTGTTGCTGGTGGTTCAGGTTTATCTAGAACTTCTGGTACAAGTGGTTCATCAGGATCAACTGGTACTGCTGGTACGGATGGTCAATCTGGTTTAAGTAAAGTATCTGCAACATCTGGAACATCAGGTTCTTCAGGTTCTTCTGGATCAACTGGTACAGCTGGTAATGCTGGTAACAGCGGTTTATCAGCGGTAAGTGGTTCTTCTGGATCAACTGGTACTAATGGTTCTAACGGTGTTGCTGGTAATAATGGTTTATCAGCGGTAAGTGGTTCTTCTGGATCAACTGGTTCTAACGGAACAAGCGGTAACGCTGGTAACAACGGTGCTTCAGCTAATTCAGGTTCTTCTGGATCAACTGGTACCGCAGGTACAAGTGGTTTACCTGTGCCTTCAGGAACATCAACAGTTTCAGGTTCTTCAGGATCATCTGGTACAAATGGTACAAATGGTGTTGCTGGTAACAACGGTGCTTCAGCATTGTCAGGTACGTCAGGATCAACTGGTTCTAATGGTTCTTCAGGTAACGCTGGTAACAACGGTGCTTCAGCTAATTCTGGTACAAGCGGTTCTTCGGGTTCTAATGGTACAAATGGAAATAATGGTAACAATGCCGTAAGCGGTGCTTCAGGAAGTTCTGGTTCTAATGGTACTAACGGTACTGTTGGTTTAATGGCTAACTCAGCGGCTTCAGGTTCTTCAGGTTCTTCAGGAACAAGTGGAACAAATGGTGTTGCTGGTAACATAGGTGCGTCAGCACTAAGTGGTTCTTCTGGATCAACAGGTACTAACGGTACTTCAGGTAACAACGGTAATAACGGTAACAGTGGTTTAAGTGGTGTATCTGGATCTAACGGTTCTAATGGAACAAACGGAAATAACGGCGCTTCAGGTAACTCTGGTTTAAGCGGTGTTTCAGGTTCTAACGGATCTAATGGAACTAACGGTGTTGCGGGTAACAACGGTAATAGTGGTTTGAGTGGTGTTTCAGGTTCTTCTGGATCAACTGGTACCGCAGGTACAAGTGGTTTACCTATCGTACCTTCAGGAACATCAACAGTTTCAGCAACCTCAGGTTCTTCAGGAACAAGTGGAACAAATGGTGTTGCTGGTAACATAGGTGCTTCAGCACTAAGTGGGTCTTCAGGTTCAACTGGTACTAACGGTACTTCAGGTAATGCTGGTAATAATGGTAATTCTGGCTTAAGCGGTATATCAGGAACAAACGGTTCAAACGGTACAAATGGTGTTGCTGGTAACAACGGAGTTAGTGGATTGAGTGGTATATCAGGTTCTAACGGATCTAACGGTACTAACGGAAACAACGGTGCTTCAGGTAACAGCGGTAATAGTGGTGTATCAGGAACAAATGGTTCTAACGGTACTAACGGTGTTAACGGTAACAACGGTGGAAGTGGTTTATCTGGTTTATCTGGGTCAAACGGATCTTCAGGAACAACTGGTACTTCTGGTGTGGCTGGTGGTTCTGGCTTATCTAGAACTTCAGGAGTCTCTGGTTCTTCAGGGTCAACTGGTACTGATGGTACTTCAGGTGTTAATGGCGCGTCAGGACTTTCAAGATTATCTGGTACATCTGGTACATCTGGTTCTAATGGTACATCTGGTAACACAGGTAACAACGGTAACAGTGGTTTAAGTGGTGTATCTGGATCTAATGGTTCAAACGGTACAAATGGTGTTAATGGTAACAGCGGTAACTCTGGTTTAAGTGGTATATCAGGTTCTAACGGATCTAACGGTACAAACGGAAATAACGGGGTTTCAGGTGCGAGTGGCGCCTCTGGTTCTTCAGGATCAACTGGTTCTGCTGGTACTTCTGGTATGAGTATGGCTCCAGGTGCCTCGGGTGCTTCAGGTTCTTCAGGATCAACAGGTACTAACGGTACTTCAGGTAACAACGGTAATAACGGTAACAGTGGTTTAAGTGGTATATCAGGTTCTAACGGATCTAACGGTACTAACGGAAACAACGGAAATAACGGGGTTAGCGGATTAAGTGGTGCTTCTGGTTCTGGTGGTTCTTCAGGTTCTTCTGGTACTAACGGTACAACTGGTAACTCTGGTATTTCAGCTGGTGCTGGTGCTACATTTGGTAGCGGTTCTTCAGGTTCTTCGGGATCAACGGGTACTGCTGGTACAACTGGTGCATCTGGTATCTCTGGTTTAAGCGGTGTATCTGGTGTATCTGGATCAACTGGTTCTAATGGTACTAGTGGTAACAATGGTAATAACGGTGCTAGTGGTGTAAGTGGAGTCTCGGGTTCTTCTGGTACAACTGGTACGGGTGGTGTATCTGGCGCGTCTCGTACAGCTGGTACAAGTGGTTTATCAGCGACTTCGGGTACAAACGGTACTTCGGGTGCGGGTACTTCGGGTATCGGTCAAAACGGTACTTCTGGTGCTAACGGTTCATCTGGTACTTCTGGTACAAACGGTACGAATGGTAGACTCGGTACTTCTGGTATTTCAGGTAACAACGGGTCCACGGGTACTAACGGTACGTCAGGGGTTAACGGTAACTCTGGTGTAAGTGGTAACTCTGGCTCATCTGGTGCTAATGGATCTAATGGTACTTCAGGTGTGGCTGGAACAAGTGGTCAATCTATTAGTGGTACTTCTGGTATCAGTGGTGGATCGTTCACAAACCAACCTGACTTCTTAGTTAGAACAACTGGTACAGCAACAGTTCAAAGTGTAAGCTTCTTGAAAGCGGATATAACAAACACTAGACTTGGTATCAACAATAACTCACCCGCATACACATTGGATGTTGGTGGTACTATCTACGCATCTGGCGATGTTGTAGCATACTCCGATCAAAGAGTTAAAGATAATGTTGTAACAATTAGTGATGCTTTGAATAAAGTTAGAAGTATGCGAGGTGTTAACTACACGAGAAATGATATTGAGGACAAATCATTAAGAATGGGTGTTATCGCACAAGAAGTTCAAAAAGTTGTACCAGAGGTAATCTCTATTAGAGAAGACAACGGACACTTGAGTGTGGCATACGCAAACTTGGTTGGTCTACTTATCGAAGCGATAAAAGATCTTGATAAAGAGATCCAAGATTTAAAGAAATAATAAATAAGAAAGGGGCCTAAAGCCCCTTTTTTTATTTCCTTAAACCATTAAGTGATTTTAAAGCCCTTTCTCGGACTCTTTCCTTGTCGATTCTGACGTTTTTATCAACAAACTGATACTTTATATTACCCAGGGATGAAATCATCTCTAAAGCGATATTTCGAGCTTGTTGTGCGTAACTAATACTAACATATTCTCTGGATGAGTGCATGTTGTAATAACCAACGGAATAGTTTATACACGAAAAGTCATAAAAAGCCCCTAAAATACTAACATCGGTATACGGGTGTCTACCTAAAACGTAATCACCCATGTAATCCTCTAGTATTGGTTTTATCGTTTTATAGAAATCGCCATCTTCGTCAAATAACTTAACACCGTTACAATAATGAGTAACCCAGTCATTTTCTGGTGCATCGAATTGTAATGCGTAACCAACATCCTCAAAGAAAATTTCATCAGCTAATGTTGAGCCAAAACAACCATACTCCTCAGATACGAAAAAAACGGCTTTTAGGGCCTCTACGCGCTCAAGTAGCTCTAAACATACATAAACACCCGCCTTATTATCCCCACCGCATCCAGTGGGTTTATTTGTGCCTTTTTCAACCGCATATATGATATCTTCTTCATCTGGGTGGTGTAAGATATCCATATCGACTATTCTATGTACAGAATCTGTATGTGCCACAACACATGGATAATATTCTGCAACACCTTTTGTTACATAGATATTACCATGCTCATCTATAACATAATCTAAATTACATTCATTAAGATATTTTGTTATTTTCGCTATAAGATATTGCTCCTGTCCACAATAAGTTGGTGTTGAGAGGATATCTTTTAATTTTTCTTTACTCATTAAAATATGATTTTAATTTTTGTTTATCCACGATGTTTTTAATTGTTTGTGCGTAATTGGGCGCTTCTGCGTAATGCGCTGAAAGAAACAAATAATATTTTTCTTCGGTATTAATGTTACTTAAATAGGTTGATTGAAAAAAGCCCATATCAACTATACCGTCTTGCCACTTTTTATAGTAAGCAAAATTATTCTTTGACCCAGAGCATGTCGTCATCCTACTTTTAGCTTCTCGCATACCAAACAGGTTATTATTTGACTTGAATAGGTCACTTCTACCTAAACCACTTTCAACAATAGCTTGCGCCATAACAATATGTGGGAATTTTATCCCGTTATTTTTAAGTTCATCGACAAATTTATCTTTAGAAAACTTGTCTTTTTCTTTTTGCAGGTTTATTATACGGACCTTACTCTCTATCGTGTCTAGGGTGTCTGATTGAAAATACCTACCAATAAAAAAGGAACCAACCATTAGTAAAATGGTGGTTCCTAACGCTATTTTAACACTTAATTTGTCTTTGACAAACTTTAGTTGATCGCTATCGTATCTGTAAAACATTACCACTACTTATTATTGTAGTGGCAAATATAGTTAAAAATATTTACCAAAAAAACTTTTCTTCTCTTTTTTACCGATAATCGATTCAATACCATCAATAACCATGTCAGGTGTTATAGTTTTTGTACACTCAAAGTGTCTTGGTGTATCTTTATGTTCTGGACACCATTCCCAATCACCTGGGTTTAACCAATGTCTATTGAAGCAACCGTTACAAGTTTTATCTGGTTCTGGTGTAAATATTCTAACACAGTCTTCAAATTCAGATAATGGGTAACTAAATCCTGAGATTAAAACAGTCGGCGTACCAATTGCCCATGACATCCAACTCAAACCACTACCCAAACCAATAAACATTTCAGCGTTTTTGATGTCAATCATTCTATCAGTCAGCTCTATGTGACCACCAGTTTTATCAATCACGCCCTTAAGTGTACCGCCAAGTTTTGAGTCGTGCCAATTATCACCTAATTTTTCGGATGTAATCATTACAACTTTATATCCACGATCATTTAAGTAATCCACAACTGTTTGCCAACCACCTGGATAGTTCCAGTATTTAGCGTGTGCGGATGCATGCGGTGCAATAATAACATATTTATCATCAAACCTACTCGGCTCATTAGGGACATCCATTTTAGGTTTAACCTCAGAATGTTCTAACCCTAAAATCACGCTACTAGTTTTTTGTAGTGGGTGTTCTTTAAAATCAATTGGTATTCTGCTCTTAACAACCTCTTTATTGTCGTAAAACCAACCAACTGTATACATCGCGTATAGATCTGGAACAGGTGTACCTGGTTTAATAAACTCTAATTCTGGGTACATAGCTTTAAACCACTCGTTATGGAACGTTGAGACCGCAACCTTGCAATTATGTTTTTTTCTAAACTCTTCGGCGAATGGAAACCAAGCTAATGTGTCACCAACAGCACTGCTATCTAAATGAATGTAAACTTTTTTACCAGTTGCATCGTAATTGTGTTCAAAAACTAATTCATTACTTTCAACATCATAAACCTTAACACCCCACTCAACAAAATATTGTATAGAGCTTTTGGTCCACATATTGTTTGTTATTTCGGTAATGTGGTGTATATCCCCAGTTTTGTTATCCATAAATACCACACGATATTTTTTAGATAAAGGGCCTTTTATTTCACAAAAAACCCCGTTAATAAAATGTACAATAAATGAGTTAGAGGGTTCTTTATAATCCCTAGATAAAATTTCAGTGTTATTGTATTCGTTAATTAATGTTTCCTTCATATTTCTTATATATAAAATTGTTTATTATCAATAGATCAACAACATCATTTTCTAGATGCGTAAACGCTTCGTTTGGGTGACAAACAATCGGTTCCTCATGTACGTTAAATGATGTGTTCAATAAAACAGGTACACCCGTTATTTTATTATATTCATCCAATATTTTATAAAATGTTGGGTTCGATTTTGGTGTAACTATTTGTATTCTAGCTGTTTTATCTTTAGGGTGTACAACCGTTGGTATCTTATCAGACCACTCTGGTCTTGTATCGTACAACATGGTCATAAATTGAGCCGTGTAAGCTGATTTATCAACTTTAAAGATTGTATTCGCGTGCTCTTCCATAACAGCTGGTGCAAATGGCATAAAATCGTTTCTTTGCAACTTGTTATTTATTTTATCGTATGTTTCTGGGTTGGTTACTTCACCGATAATACTTCTATTACCAAGAGCCCTTGGTCCGTGTTCATATCTACCATTAAATACGCCGATAATCTTACCGTTAGCCAAGTATTTAGCCGCTTTTTCTGGGGTAAAAAGTTCTCTACTAAACTTATTAATATCCCAATATTGATCACCAACTTCATCATCGGTGTATGATGTACCCATAAAAACATCATTTAGTTTAAAGGGTTTGAAATCTGGGTTAAACATCTTGTGCACCATTAAGGCACAACCAAGGGCGCAGCCTTCATCACCCATTGGGGGTGCAATAAAGGCTTCGTTAACCCAATATTGTTCATTAATTCGTTTATTTAATTTAACATTCGCAAAAACACCACCAGCTAAAGCTATTTTTTTAACATTAGGATATTGGTTATGTAAGTTTGTTAACAACTGAACAATTTTTTCTTCAAAAACTAATTGGCCGTTATACGCTAAATCTTGTTTTGATCCGAGGTAAATTCTGGAACCTATCCTTTTATAATAAGAGGTGTAAAAATCCAAATAAACCTGCCCAAATAAAACACCTGAATCATCTTTATCAGTATGAATACCCTCTATTTTTATGGCATCGTTAAATGATTGGTACGCTATTAGCTCATGTTTACCGTGCCCCGCCATGCCAACGACTTTACCCTCATCTTTTAGTCTTTTAAAACCCAAAAATTCAGTTAACATCGCATAATAATGACCAAATGATTTATTTTTAAGACCAAGGCCATCAATAAATTTTAAATTACCACCACTACCGATAAAATATTTTGCGCTATATTTACCACCACTAGCATCCATAGTTACAACCAGAGTATCCTCATCAAAACCACTTAAATAATAAGCTGTTGCAGCGTGAGAATCATGATGGTCAACAAAAATAAATTTATTTTCTGGAAACGGTAACCCAGTTTTTAGTGTATCCCATATCATCTCACTTTCTTTTTTAGGGTAATAACTAGTGATATAATCAATATCGTTTATATTAAAACCTAATTTATCTGTGGCTTCTTTTAAACTCAAAAACGGGGCCCTGAAGACATTTGAATAAAAATCTTTGTAAACTTTTGTCCTATTATGTCGCTCTTCCTCTAAAGAAAAAATAATTTTTCCATTATCTATTAAAGTAATACCACAACAATGGTGGCCAGCAGATATCCCTAATATTTTCATTTACTATGTTCTTTGAATACTTCGGCTAACTCTATTGATCTATTATACCATGATAAGCTTTCAGCATGGGCAATAGCTCTATTTCTATAGACTCCATAATTATTTGTTATATCATCTAAACCACGTACTAAATCAACAACATTTCTAGGTGCTCTCCACATACCATTAAAATCGGTTTCCATTTCGATCCAACCATTTACAGGTAAACCACAAGCTGCCGCTTCTAATATGGTTAGATTTGGGTGACCAGCTTCTAGCTCTGAAGGATGCATAAAAATCGTGTGTCTGTGGTATAAATCAACCAACTCCTCTTGGTTAGGCTCCCATTCTATGTTTAGTTTGGGGTAACCAAAAACCCAAGGGTTCTCATTAAAGAAATTCTCATTGTTTCTTGGTCCAGCGATTGTTATAGGGAGATTTCTCGCCATAGCCGCTTTAATGGCAAATCCAAACCCTTTTCTATCATAACCATTCATACCAGCTAAACCGTTATTAGCTAGACATAATAATCTATGCTCATTTGGTGATTTTTCAGCTGGTTTAAAGAAATCGGTATTCACACCATGTGAAAAATATACAGCCTTTGGTGTGTTGAAATATGGCACCAAGAATTTACCAGGCATAAGCGATACCAATGAATTTTCAATAGCTTTTAGGTTTTCATTAAAAACGAATGAGTTTTTACCGTAGTAAAAAGCGTGGTGATCGTGTAGTTGGTAAATATAGGGTATATTCCTTTCGTGAAGGAAATGACACAAATTAGCCATATGTACGTGTACGATATCGTATTCACCTGGTTGGATCTCGTTAGCGTATTTAATATCAACCTCGTGACCTAATAATCTTAAATTTTGTGTGAACTCCCACACAATTTTTTCAACAGCCCCCCAATTAGGTGGTGGAACTGGTATCCCGCATCCAGGATGTACTTGACATATTTTCATAATGAATTTTTAATTTGCGAATATGGCCGCAACATCGTTATCTTTATTTTTTTCTTTCTTATCAACAATAGAGTACCCAGGTAAATGTTTAGTATAGACTTTTGTTGCCATAGCCCCGTGTAATCCAGCTACTTTAGTCATCCACAAATCAAACGCGTCCCATTTACAAGTCTCAAACTTTTCAACAAAAGTAGGTAATTTTTCTCTATTAATCAAGTAAGATTGTGCTGGGGCGAAGATACTTAAATTTAATAGTAAATCTTCTCTTTGACCCTCATATCTTTCAGCAACATAGTTACCAAAACCAACCATATCAACGTTTTCTTCTTTAGCCAATTGCGACCATCTGATTAAATTGTCGTATAACTCTTGGTACGGGCTGTCAATAATAACATCCCCCTCAAAAACAAGTACAAAATCATATTTATCATTGTCTGGTAATGTGATACCATTTTTATGTGCCAAGAAACAACCATAATGACCTGGGGACAATTTAAAATATCCTGGTTCTGGTGCAACATCGTGTGGCCTATTACAAGTTTCAACTGGTGGTAGATCTTTGTAGATTACATTAACTTGTTCGTAATACTCAACGTTATCAAAATTACTAGCGAAGTCTTTTAATGAAAAAGCTGATCTAAGTTCTTTTTGATTTGTTGTTGGTTCTGTTACCAAATGAACAATTCTAATCTTAGGTTTACCATCATCTTTACCTTTTAATAGATCCACCGCGTTAACATCACCATTATATGTGAACATACCATTATTTGGTAATTTTGTTGTCAAATACTCATTATCAACCTCAATTGATTTGTATTCGATGAATTGTTGGGTGTCTTTATCGAAAGAAGAATACTCGATAAGATATTTAGCATCTTCATTCAAATCAAAATTAACGATTCGGTACCAAGCCCCTTTACCAGTAACAGTTAACTGCTCTTCGTGTAATAAAGAACCATTTTTGTTAATTTTTATATTAATAATTCGGCTATCTATTGAATTTGAAACCTGGAAATACGTCACAAATGTGTTTGGTATATTACTAGGTAGTAAAGTAAAATATTCTACTCTAGAGTAATCTCTATGGTGAAAATTAGTTGAAATTTCTGTTTTAAAAATTTCTTCACCCACTAGTTCAATCTCATTTAATTTATCTTTAAACGCAAAGTACATCAAGTTTTCGTATCCATTGCTAAAAGAGCCCCATTTATGTCTTAAATTCTCATAATCATCAGCATTAAAAATTGGTTTTACATTATTTAAGTAAAACTCTGGTTTAATACCCATAAAAAAGGTTGTAACTGAATGGCCCTCAGCATTATTAGGCATATCCCCAAAGTAAGCTGATTTTTTATTCAAAACATTAGATACGTTATCCAGGTATGCGTCATTTTTTAACACATAATCGTAATTAAGGAAATAAACCTTCTCAAAACCCAACTCGTGTGCTAAAGCGGCGCCATTATAGTAATTTGTGTAGCAAGTTGGTCCGTGGTAAACATCGTTACCCTCACCTCTTAAATTAACGAAAGCGAAGAAATCACCCTCACCGTACCTACTTTGGGAGTAGAATGTGTGTTTTGTTAAAATATTGTTTTTGTCATAAACACAATAATCAACTAAACCTTGTAAATCTGGTGAAATAGGTAAATGTGATGTTAAAATAACTTTTCTACCTGTTTTTTTTGCGGCTAAAATACATTCAACGGTCGTATCAAAAGAACTTTTTGTTGTTGGGTAAGTCGATATGATAACAGCTTCGTTTGATCTGTTAATATCCAACGCTGTATTTACTTCATAACCCGATTCAAGCGTATTTTTAATTATTTCGCAGTTTTTATTAAAATCTGTGAAGTCCAAATAATTAACGTTATCAAATTTATCAAAATAATTTAAATAAACGTTTAAGTTGTAAATTAAAATAGGTAAATTCCATGAAATTGCTTCACGAATAACCAAAGGCATTGTTTCTTTATCGTTATCTGTTCCCCTGGAAGTAAATAGGAACAAATCCATGGCCTGATAGAATCTATCCACATCTTTTCTTTCACCATGCCAAACAACATTACTTGGTTTATCAACCATTAAAGGTTCCCAGTAGTGCGCAAAGTTACCAGCTTGATTACCAACGGAATGGAAAACATATTCTGGTAAAGATTTAGCGTATTCAAAAAATTCTTTTTGGTTTTTTCTTGGTGTAAATAAACCTACGTGTAGAACGTGTTTTTTACTAGGATCTAAGCCAAGATCTTTTAAAGCTTCTTCTCTATTAGGCCTTTGTTTGTATTCAATAGGGTACTCAACCAAAACTTTTGGGATGTCGATTGATTCGTATTGTTTGATTTGCCAATTTGACACAAACATAAACTTATCTGGGAAAAATTTCTTTTGCGTTGCATCATATGATGAATCGTGAGACGTTTCAACGATTACATAACTCCTATCTTTTTTATAGAGTTCCTTCGCAACATCAAAATCCATAAAATACTCTGGAATTTCTTCTAAATGGACAATATCAGGAGAAATGTTATTAATAATATTAATTAATTCCATTTTATTCTCCTCTAGAGTGAAGAATTTATCTCTAGCGACCATAGAAGTTATTTTATCTCGCTGTACGACAAGAACACCACCAGTGTGGTTTGACCATTCAACTACATAGATATCAAAACTATCTCTAAGCAATTCAATTTTTTTGGTTAGGTATTGTGGTAAGCCACCTGTTGATAAATGCGGTGCTACATAAAGTAATTTTTTCATAAATCTTTTTCTTAACTATACAAATATAGTAATAAAGGAAAGAAATATAAACAAAAAAGGGTGGAAAAAATCCACCCTTTTGAAAATTAATGTAACCCTAAGATTATCTTAAACCAGTGATACCGAAGCTAACGATATTTTTACACTTGATTACACCATAGAAACGGTTGTTAACCATTTTCTTAGCGTAACGAGTCATAATACCCTTAACTGGTGCAAAGGTGAATGGGTTGTACATTGTAGGAGTTAATTGCATTGGCACGTATGGTGCGTAGATGTAACCTGTATCCAACAAAGATGTACCTTTGTGACCCATCAAGATTGTATCAGCTGGGAAGTAAGGATCACGGTAAACTTGGTATCTTCCACCCAATGAACCGATTCTCTCGATACCCATGTTATATTTGTCTTGCTCAGGAGCGGCGTTAGATACGTGGAAGTATTCTAAGTCGTCCAAGATAGCAGAAACTTCAGCAGAAACTACGATCCAGTTAGCACCACCTCTTAAGGTAGCTTTGTGGATTTGTGCAGAAACTTGGTTGATCGCAGTGATCAAAGTTTGGTTCCATTCTTTTTGAGTATAGAAACCGTTTGATGCATTTAAACCACCTGTGTTAACTCTTGAACCAGAGTAATCCCAAGTCATTCTCCATGCAGCACCTCTACGTAAGTCACGTAAAATTTCACGGTCAATCTCAGCAGCAACTTGCTCAGACAATAAAGCTGTCAATTCAGCTTCTGCATCAATGTTATGGAACGCTGATACGTCTTGAGCTAATTCTGGAGACCATTGAGCTCTTAACTTTCTTTCGATAACAGAAACTGTTACAGACTTAAGTTCGAAGCTAACTTCACCCATTTGATCATTGTACTCTAAAGATTCGTATTCTTTAGCTGTTACTGTTAAACCAGTTAATGGTAA